>ERZ1026772.616-NODE-616-length-24481-cov-88.972939_pt1 | contig 24481 bp, 24 predicted proteins | sample MGYA00380124_ERZ1026772 | MGnify/ENA primary metagenome ERZ1026772 (study PRJEB33269, sample SAMEA4719760) | human gut metagenome | biome: human-associated habitat; feature: organic feature; material: feces | place: Cameroon | collected 2013-10 ...
ACTATAAATTATCCTTTTCTCACCATATTTTACGGAAAAGTTCTAAAAACAGGTTAAATATATTGTACTATTAAAAAAGGGGCTGTCCAAAAACCTAAGTATTAAAACTCAAGTTTAGACAGCCTTCTATTATGGTTTTAAAGTATTTATTATTAAAATATTAAACATTTAAGAATAGATAATAATTATTTTTAAAGCTTCCTTCTAGAATGAGCTGAAGGAAAATATAATATTTCACTTTATAATGATAAAATCGGATATGGTATATGTTTTCTTTGAACAAGAACTTTATATCGATAGAGATGTTTAGGCTTCATTTCTAGGCATCTCTTTTATTTCTACATCTTAAAAAAGGCATCCAAACCCAAAATCATTTATTTAGGTTTTTGGACAGCCCCTTATCTTATGTCATCTAAATCAATATCATCTACTGGCTTAAAACCATTAGTCTTTGTAAAACTCATGTTTTGTTTAAAACGAGCACAGAAATCGCTTGGATCAATTCGTTCAAAGTTAATGTTCTCAAAACCATCTCTAACATAAAGAATAGACATGATAGTTGATTGAGCGTTATTACCGGTTGAAGAATCAAAGAATTCTTCTTCAGCATTAACCAAGACAAAGTCTACAGGTAGTAGGGCAAATACTTCTCTTGCAATTCTAATAGAACATGAACATACATAGTCTTGTGCCAAATCGTTGAATTCGGTTTTTCTAAGATTGCAGTCAACTATTGAACCATCTTCATTTTGTTTATAGCCAAATGTAGGTACTACATCCTTAATCTTTACTTCAAATCTACAAGATAAGATGTCTTTGTCATCAACACCAAATTCAAAATCACTGCCATAGGCTGAAATATCATTAAGTGTAGAATATTCTTCCATTACTTCAAGATAAGAATCGGTGTCCTTGTTCATAATACTTTTAGCCAAATTGATATCAGCTTGCCAATTAGCTTTTTCTTTTTCACTGATATTAGAAGGTACACTACCTAGTGCTAAGTTTTTCCAATCAATTGGATTAATTGACTTTACATGTAAAGACTTGATTTGTCTAATATATTCGTTATATTCCTCAAGTTGTTGGTTACTGTATGTTACTTTATTTGTTTTTTTACTTGTACTTTTAGTTAAAGAAGAACCTGATTTTTTTGTAATTTCTTCCTTTTCTTTCTTACCACCAAACAAACCACCAAAAGTATTAAAACTCTTACGGTAACCAACGCCAGTGCCAGGAATACCAGCAGATACTGTTGATTTACCTTTTGAGTTAAATGTATAGTGAGCGCCTTTTTTACCAACGGTAACAGATACACCTGTTTTTGATACATTAAGTTTAACGCCATTGGCTATTTTTATACTTTTTCTAAATGTTAATCCCATAAATAAAACCTCTAACACAAGAATAACATATAATGATGAAAAAGGAGGCGATTTATGAATTTTGAAAACATCTATGAATCTTACAATTATTTGAAAGAAAATGTTGAAATTAAGCCTGAAATTGGAATTATTTTATGTTCAGGCTTAGGTGATGTGGTTAATTTATTAAGTGACAAACAAATTATTTCTTATAAGGATATTCCTCATTTTCCTTGTTCAAATGTAGTAGGACATGAGGGTAATCTAGTCTTTGGTAAGGTTAATAATGTTAATGTTGTTATTATGCAAGGCAGAACCCATTATTATGAGGGTAAGGGTTTTGATCCTGTTGTTTATCCAATTTATGTTTTAAAACTTTTGGGAATTGATAAATTGATTATTACTAATGCCTGTGGTGCTGTTAATGAAAACTTTAAACCGGGTGATTTAATGTTGATTACTGACTATATCAACTTATTGGGCATTAATCCTTTGATTGGCGATAATAATGAGGACTTTGGACCAAGATTTCCTGATATGTCAGAGAGTTATAGTAAAGAATTAATCAATAAGGTTAAAAATATTGCTGATATTCCTTTACAAGAAGGAGTCTATGCTTTCTTTAATGGTCCATGTTATGAGACGGCTGCTGAAATTAGAGCCTATAAGATGATGGGTGCTGATGTTGTTGGTATGTCTACAGTTCCAGAGACAATTGTGGCTAATTATATGGGTATTAAAGTCTTGGGTATTTCATGTATCACTAATATGGCAACTGGTTTGGCAAAAGAAAAGCACTCCCACAAGGAAGTGCTTGAAGTAGCTAATAGATCTAGTCTTAATTTATGTAATTTAATTAAGAATTTCTTATTATCTTTCTAATGCCTTCAACATTAAGTCAGAAACACGCTTAGTATAAGCTAGAGGATCTTCAATTGTTAAACCAGCAATTAATAATGCTTGATCATACAATAAATTAGCATATTCGCTTAGATCCTTATTAGTTTCATAAACTTTCGCTAAGGCCTTAAATAGTTCGTGGTCAGGGTTGATTTCAAGAATCTTATTAGCTTGAATGTTACCTTGATTCATCGCGTTTAAGGTCTTTGCCATATTTATAGAGATACCGTCATCAGAAACAAGACAAACAGGAGAAGTCTTAAGTCTTGTAGAAAGTTTTACATCACTTACCTTATCCTTAAGTTCTTCTTTTAAAGTTGCTAATAAATCCTTATTGTCATTAGCCTTCTTCTCTACTTCTTCCTTTTCTTCCTTAGTATCTAAATCTAAGTCACCTTGAAGTAATGATTTAAATGGCTTATCACTATAGTTACCAATGATATTAGCCATGAATTCATCGACATTGTCAGTGAAATATAATACTTCATAACCCTTGTCTAATACTTTTTCAAGTTGAGGAAGTTCTTTAATAGCCTCGATTGTTTCACCTGTGGCATAATAAATATCCTTTTGATCCTCTTTCATTCTCTCTACATATTCTTTAAGAGTTACATACTTATCTTCCTTACTTGACTTAAAGATCAATAAGTCGATAAGTTCATCCTTGTTCATACCATAGTTATCGTAGGTACCAAACTTTAATTGCGTACCGAATTGTTCAAAGAACTTTTCATAAGTTTCTCTTTCATTTTCTAGCATCTTAACCAAAGCTGACTTGATCTTTTTATCAATTGACTTCTTTAAGGCTGTCATTTGATAATCTTCTTGTAAGATTTCTCTTGAAATATTTAAAGATAAGTCATCACTATCAACAACACCTCTAACAAAACGGAAGTAATCACTTACAAGTTCCTTAGCTTCATCTTTAATGAAGACACCCTTTGAATATAACTTTAGACCCATCTTATAGTCTGTTGAATAATAGTTGAATGGTCTAACACTTGGAATATAAAGTAGGGCACTATATGAAGTATTACCTTCAACTTTGTAATGTAAAGTCTTTAAAGGTTTCTCAAAATCATAATAAGTCATTGAATAGAACTCATTATAATCTTCTTCCTTTAAATCTTTCTTAGCCTTCTTCCAAATAGGAACCATTGAGTTGATAGTCTTTTCTTCGATTTCAGTCTTATCTTCCTTAGTAACTTCAACATCCATTACAATTGGATATCTAATAAAGTCTGAATACTTCTTAATCAAAACTTGTAGATTATTAGAATCTAGATAATCATCATATTTCTTTTCCTTAGCATTTTCTTTTACATATAAAGTAATAACACTACCATAGTCATCCTTATTAGCGGTCTTTACCTCGTAACCTTCCATGGTGCCAATCCACTTATAAGCTTTTTCTTCACCTACTTTAAATGAAGTAACTTCAATCTTATCAGCTACCATGAAGGCACTATAGAAGCCAACACCAAATTGACCAATGATATCAACTTTTTCTTTTTCATCAAGATTTTCCTTAAATTCTAGAGAACCTGATTTCGCAATAGTACCTAGATTATTCTCTAAGTCTTCCTTAGACATGCCAATACCATTATCAGAAATAGTAATAGTACGAGCTTTCTTATCACAAGCTACCTTAATCTTTAGATCATCGGCAGTAACACTAGTATCTGTTAAAGATAAGTAATATCTCTTATCAATCGCATCAGAGGCATTAGAGATTAATTCTCTTAGGAAAATATCTGTGTTTGTATAGATAGAATTTGCCATTAGATCTAATAGTCTTTTTGATTCTGTTTTAAATTGTTTAATTGCCATACATTTTCACTCCTTTAGCACTCATATATTCCGAGTGCTAATATATTTATAACACTTCTACATGTAAAATACAAATGAAAAGAAGTAGTATAACTACTTCTCACTGCTTTCAACTACGCTTTCAACAAGCGTGACTTCAAAGGTCTTCATTTGATTATCTCGAGAAACTGTAACACTTATTGTATCGCCAATTCCGTAGCCATCTAGTAATTTAGATAATTCTGAGAATGAAGATACTTTTGTATCGTTTATCGCAACAATTAAATCACCAGCTTTAATGCCTGCCTTATCAGCAGCACCACCTTTAACTACTTCGCCTACTAAAGCACCAGCATTTGTATAGCCATTGTATTGAAGATAATTAGAGTCTGTAATAACTTTAACACCTAAGGTTGCACGGTTTTTAACATAGCCGTTAGTCTTTAATTCTTCAACGATTTCTTTAACGGTATTAGAAGGAATTGCATAGCCCATGCCTTCAACAGTTGCACTAGCATTAGCGCTTGATGATATCTTGGCGTTTACAATACCAACTAGATTACCATTTAAGTCAAATAGGCCACCACCTGAGTTACCGTTATTAACTTGAGCGTTTGTTAGGATTAGGTTCATTGAATAGTTACTGATAGTAACATCTCTATTTAAGGCTGAAATAATGCCATTAGTAGAGCTTGTACCCTCACCTAATGAATTACCAATGGCTACTACTTCTTGTCCTAGATTTAATTCATCAGAATCGATCATCTTGGAATATTTTAGACCACTAGCTTCAATCTTTAATAAAGCCAAGTCAGTTTTAGCATCACTTCCTACGATAGTTGCGTCGTATGTTGTGCCATCATTTAGTTCCACTGATACGTTAGTAGCGCCACTGATGACATGGTTATTAGTTACAATATAACCATCTTCAGAAATAATAACGCCAGATCCTAAAGATGTAGATTCATAAGAGCCAAAGAATGAATTGTTAGTTTGAGCTTTACTTGTGATTTGAACCACTGAATCAATCGCTTTCGCAACAACTTTTTCATAAACGCCACTTTCACTGTTGGTGTATTGGACTTCACTTGTAATTTCTTTGTTTTCATCAGTATTATTTTTATAAGTTAGCTCATAGATACCATAAGTACCACATGCTCCTCCAAGTAGCGCTACAAGGAAGATAATAATTATTTGTTTAATTCCTAGTTTCATATAAATAAAAACCTCCTATACATTGACTATTATAGGAGGAATAATGTGAATTTAAAGTGAATTGTGAGTGATGTTTTCTAGAATTTTATTAGCACATCTTATGCCGTCTAATGCACAAGACATAATGCCGCCACCATAGCCTGCTCCCTCACCACTTGGATATAGGCCACTTGTGTTAATTGATTCTAGCTTTATATCTCTATCGATTCTAACTGGACAGCTGCTTCTAGTTTCAGGTCCTACCATGATACCATTGTCCACAAAGCCTTTAATCTTAGTGTCAAAATATAATAAGGCTTTCTTAAAGATTTCGTTGTCTTCTTCTTTAAAGAAATTATTGAAGTTAAATAAAGTTGTACCTAAAGGATAAGAAGACTCAAAATTTAATTCGTTTAATTCGTTATTTATGTAATCTTTAATATTGCAGGCAGGTGCCCTGTATGAATTTGATATCTCATAAGCCTTTTGTTCATAATACTTAAGATATTCAAAACCACCCAGATTCGAGCCCAGATTCGAGCCCCAGTATTCTTCCTTATTAACTTGAATAAGAATAGCTGAATTAGCTATACCGGAGTTTCTAGCTGCATATGACATACCATTAGTAACAATTCTTTCTTTATCACTTGATGCAGGTATTACCATACCACCTGGGCACATGCAAAATGAATAAACGCCTTTAGTGTCTTTGTATCTTAAGAAATATTCACAAGCATGTATTCCATCACCACCTTGGTTGTCATCAATTAAACTTTGAGGATGTTCTACTCTAAAGCCAATGGCCATATCTTTAGCAGAGATATGAACACCTTGTTTATCTAGGTTCTTAATTGTTTCATAAGAACTATGTCCTATTGCCAAAAGACAAATAGGGGATGTGATGCTTTGTTTATTAGTTTTAATGCCGGTTACTTTATGATTATCATCTAACAATAATTCTTCTAACTGTTCTTCAAAATAGAAAGTAGTACCTTTTTCAATTAAATAATCAGTAATCTTTTCGATTATAATTCTTATATTATCAGTTCCAATATGACTGTGTGGTGTGTATTTAATAGATTTATCACCACCGAATTTAATAAAGACATCTAGGATGTAGTCAATGAAAGGGTCTTTGATTCTAGTGGTTAACTTAGCATCTGAGAAGGTACCTGCACCGCCTTCACCAAATTGAACATTACTATTAACATCTAGTTCTCCTGTTTTAAAGAATTGTTCTACATCTTTGGCTCTATCTTTGATTCTCTTTCCTTTTTCAATGACAATTGGCTTTAATCCTGCTTCAACTAAACGATATGTGGCAAAGATACCGCTTGGCCCATATCCTACAACAATTGGTCTTATATCGCTTTCAATAATGGTAGCTTTAGTATCAATAGGTTTATATAAACTTACATTTTTAAGTTTTAGATAACGTTGTTCATTTTTTACTTCAGCCAATAATTGAACTTTGTATATAGCTTCCTTACGTGCATCAATACTCTTTTTATGAATGCTATAGCTTATAAGATCGCTTTCTTTAATATTTAATTTCTTTATTAGTAACTTCTTTAGAATCTTTTCATCTTCATGAAGCCCTAGTTTTATTTCACTTACTAAAATCATATTAACATTATACTGATATTTTCTTTGTGTACAAAGTAAAGTCTTTTTTAATAGATATGAAAGATAATGGTATATAATTGCTCTATGGCAAATAAAAAGACCGTTTCTCAAAATTATGTAAAAAAACAATTTTCAATCGTTGGCATTGCTTTGATGATATATGCCTTGGTTGTAATTTTTATGCCTATTGGCGCTAAGGTTTGTGTTGAAAATGGCTTATTTCCAAGGATTGATAATCCAAAGTTTTCTTTTATTATTTCTTTTATAGGTTTAATTATAGGTACTGTTTTTCCTTTTATGATAGTTAGAAGAGTATTTGGTACTAATTTAAAAGAATTCACAAAGAAGACCGAAATTGATTTAAGTGATTATTTAATTAACTTTGTAGTTTATTTTGGTTTTGTTGCAGCTGCCTTATATGTGAATACAATCATCACAAAACTATTAGGTGTACAAGGCATAATGCTTTCGGATGTTGGCATTGTCTTTAATGAAATATTAGTTGGCAGTCCTATTTATTTGTTTACTTTCATTTTCTTATCACCCTTATTAGAGGAATATGCCTTTAGAGGTGTTTTACTTAATTCGTTAAGTAAATATGGAAGATATTTTGCGCTTATGATGACAACAATTGTCTATACTTTAGCCCATGCTTCTATTAGTGAGATGATTCCAAGTTTTGTGATGGGTTACTTATTGGCAAAGATGACTTTAACTTATAAGTCAATTAGACCATCATTATTTACACACATTATGGGTAACGCCTTGTTATGTGCTTTCGCTTTAGTGCCTGAAAAGTATAGTATCTTCTCATTGGTCTTTATTGCGATATTGTTGATTTTAGCTATTATTCTAGTATTTAGTAAAAAATATAATATCATTTCAATCGGAAGTTCCGATTCTTCTAAAAGGGCTATTAAGTTCTTTTTATCAAATATTTTTGTGATTATCGCCTTATTATTGTTTGTTATGCATACTACTTTGATAACATTGTTGAAATTTTAAGGGAAATTTGTTAATATTATTGTGTAAATAAGCAGAGAGAAATCTCTGCTTAATTTATTGTTTAGAGGTAGAATGTGGAAATTAAAGAATTAAACGAAAAGCTAGCTTATGAACTAGACCTACTAGGGTTTAAGCTATATGAATGTTATTATGAAAAAAAGAATAACATTTTGCACGTATCAATTGATGCTTCATTGGATATGAATGAGATTGAAGAAATATCTAAGAAAGTGTCAGAGATCATGGATAAGTATGACGGTGATATGGATGCTTATATGCTAGATGTAAGTTCATGTGGTATTGAGAAGAAGATTAGAAATGCTGATGAACTAAAAGAGGCGATTGGCTCATATATCCATGTTAAGGGTAAGGGTTTTAAGTATTATGGTGACCTAGAGGATTTCGATGGTGCTGTTATTACTTTGAAGACTATGGAAAAGAATATTTCTAAAACAATTAAGATCAATTACAGCGATGTTAAAGCTGTACGTTATGCCGTTAAATTTTAAAGGAGAAGAATTATTATGAATGGCGTTAATTTAAAAAACAACAAGAACTTTTTGGAAGGTATGCGTTTATTCGAAGAAGAACGTAAGATTCCAGCTGAATTCGTGATTGAAACATTAAAGGAAGCAATTATAAAGACATACCAAAATCATGTTGATGCTCCTGCTGCTAAGGTAAGAGTTGAGATTGATAGTAAGGGTATTCAAGCTTATCATGAATTGTTAGTTGTTGATGATGATTCAGATACTTTTGATGAAACATTAGACATTTTATATTCTGATGCTAAGGAAATTAAGCCTGATGTTAAGGTTGGCGATACTATTGAAGAGGAAATTAATTTCGCTGAAATTAGTAGAACTGCAATCAATGTTGCCAAGAATATGCTTAAACAAAAGACTAAAGAGTTTGATAAACAAAGAGTTTATGATGAATACAAGGATAAGGAATATGATTTAATCTCAGGTGTTATTGAAACAGTTGAGGAAAAGTTTGTTCTTGTTGATATCAAAAATACTTTTGCTATCTTAAAGAAGAGTGATCAAATTCCTGGTGAAGTATATAGAGAAGGTAATCCTATTAAGGCTATTATCAAGGAAGTTTCTAAGTCTACTAAGGGTTCTCAAGTAGTATTGAGTAGAGCTGATGCTAAGTTTGTTGAAAGATTATTTGAAAAGGAAGTTCCTGAAATTCAACAAGGTTTAGTTGAAATCAAGGCTATTGCTAGAGAAGCTGGTGAGAGAACAAAGATGGCTGTTTATTCTCGTAATGAGGATGTAGACGCAATTGGTTCTTGTATTGGTCCTAGAGGTTCTCGTGTTCAAGCTGTTATCAGTGAAGTTAAGGGTGAAAAGGTTGATGTCTTTGAATGGAACGATGATATTGGCGAATTAGTTAAGAATGCTTTAGCACCTGCTGAAGTTAAGGCTTGTTTCTATTCAAATGAAAAGATTGATCCAAGTTTGACTGAAGAAGAACTTGAAAAGTTAATTAAGCGTAACCAAAGACCTTTATGTGTTGTGGTTGATGATGATAAGTTATCTATCGCAATCGGTAAGAAGGGTAAGAATGTTAAGCTTGCTTATAAGTTAACTAATCGTAAGATTGATATTAAGACTGAAAAGGATGTTAGGGAAGCTGGAGTTGATATTGAAAGCGAAGAGGCATTCTTTAAGGAAGATCAATTAAAGATTAAGAAGGAAAAGGAACAAAAGGAATTCTTACAACTTCAAGAAGAGGCTGCTAAGCGTAAGGCTGAAAGTGGTGAAGAAGAAGTTGTAAATGATGATGCTTTTGTTGAATTTGAAGAAACTCTTGATGAAGTAACTATTGAAGATGTTCCTAACCAAGAATCTTTAGAAGAAGCTGAGAAGGAAGAGGTTCCAGCAGTTGAAGAACCTGTTGTTGAAGAAGAACCTGAGGTTGAATCTGGGCTTGAATCTGGGCTCGAACCTGGGCTCGAATCTGGGGGCTCGAACCTTGAGCTCGAACCTGAATCTAAGCCTAGTAAAAAGTTAGTTCCACATACTGATTATGTTTCTAAGTTTGAAGATTTTGCCGGTGCTGGTAAGAAGGAAGAAAAGGTTACTAAGAAGCGTAAGAAGAAGGACGATGACGATAGAAGATTAAGAGGTGAAAACCTTGAGAAGAAGGAATATGATGAGGATGTTAAGCCTACATATTCTGAAGAAGAACTAGAGGAAATCAGACAACAAGAGGAAGAGTTAGAGGAAGATTCATGGATCAATGATGATGACATTGATTTCGATGAATATGATGAATATTACGACGAGGAAAACTAATGAAAAAGATTCCGATGCGTAAGTGTCTTGCTAGTGGGGAATCTGTGCCTAAGAAGGACTTGCTTAGAATTGTAAGAACTCCTGAGGGTGAGGTTAAGGTTGATACAACTGGTAAGTTGAATGGAAAGGGAGCTTATCTAAAGAAGTCTTTAGAGGCTCTAGAAATCGCAAAAAAGAAAAATCTTTTATCTCGTGCATTAGAAGTGAATGTGGATGAAGAAGTTTATAAGGAAATAGAAAAGGTGATTAATGGATAGAGTTCTTTCTTTATTAGGATTAGCATATAGGGCTAATAAGATTAAATTTGGTGAATCAGTTCTTGAGAATATCAAGACTTGCCAATATTTGTTTATTGCGGATGATGCTAGTGATAAGACAAAAGAAAGATATATAAAAAAGTGTGATTACTACGATATTCCTTATACAACTGCTTATAACACAGAACAATTATCTTTGTGTCTAGGAAAGAAGATGGTGAAGATAGTTGGTGTCTATGATAGAGGATTTAAAAAGTTGTTTATAGAAAATAAATAAAGGAGGGTATATGGCAAAACAAACATATAAGAAGCGAATCAATAACAAGAAGCCTAATAACAATAAAGCTAATTGGAATGAAAGTAAGAAGGAAAATACTGAGAAGGTAGAGAGCATTACTTATTCTGATGGCATTACGGTTTCTGAACTTGCAGGCAAAATCAATAAAAATTCAAGTGATATTATCAAGTTACTTTTCATGCTTGGCAAGATGATGACTATTAATTCTCCTTTAGATGATGAGAATGTTGAACTTGTTTGTATGGAATATGGCATTGAGGCTACTAAGGAAGAACCAAAGGATGATGAATCTTTAGCTGATGATGTTGAAGACAATCCAAAGGACTTAAGAGAAAGAGCACCTATTGTTACTATTATGGGTCACGTTGACCATGGTAAGACAACTCTTCTTGATACAATCAGAAAGTCTAATGTAACTGCTGGTGAATTTGGTGGTATTACGCAACATATTGGTGCATATCAAGTTGATGTAAATGGTAAGAAAGTTACTTTCTTAGATACTCCAGGACATGAAGCATTTACCGCAATGCGCGCTAGAGGTGCTTCTGTAACTGATGTTTCAATTATTGTTGTTGCGGCAGATGATGGTGTAATGCCTCAAACAAGAGAAGCAATCGACCACTCTAAGGCTGCTAATGTTCCAATTATTATCGCTGTTAACAAGATGGATAAGCCAGGTGCTAATCCAGATAAGGTTAAGAGTGCTTTAGCTGATTTAGGTCTAATGCCTGAAGAATGGGGCGGTGATACAATTTTCGTAAATTGTAGTGCTAAAACAGGTGATGGCGTTAAGGATATCTTAGAGACAATTCTTGTTGTTTCTGAAGTTAAGGACTTAAAGGCTAATCCTAATAAGCCTGCTACAGGTACCGTTATTGAAGCTAAGCTTGATAAGGGTAGAGGTCCTGTTTGTACATTACTAGTACAAAATGGTACTTTAAGACAAGGTGATTCAGTTGTAGTTGGTACAACTTATGGTAAGGTTAGAAGAATGGCTAACGACAAGGGTGAAGAAATAAGGGAAGCTTGCCCAAGTACACCAGTTGAAGTAATCGGTTTAAATGAAGTTCCGGTTGCTGGTGATAACTTCAAGGTATTTGAAAATGATAAGGATGCTAGAGCTATCGCAGCTGCTAGAAATACTAAGCGTATTGAAAAAGAGAGAAAGGCAACAAGTGCTATGTCTCTTGACGATTTAAGTGCTCAAATCGAGGCTGGTGAAATCAAGGAAGTTCCTGTCATCGTTAAGTCAGATGTTCAAGGTACTGCCGAAGCTGTTGCATCTTCATTAAGTAAGATTGATGTTGATGGCGTAAGAGTAAATGTTATCAGAAGCGCTGCTGGTTCAATCTCTGAATCGGATGTTATCTTAGCTTCTGTATCTCATGCCGTTATCTATGGTTTCAACGTTAGACCAGATGCTAATGTAAGAAAGAAAGCTCAAGAAGAGAATGTTGAAATCAGATTACATAACATTATCTATAAGGCCGTAGAAGAAATGGAAGCAGCCATGAAGGGTATGTTGGCTCCAGTTTATGAAGAAGTTGTAATTGGTCAGGCTGAAGTTAGAAAGACTTATAAGGTTTCTAAGGTTGGTACAATTGCAGGTACTATGGTAACTGAAGGCAAGATTGTAAGAGATAGTAAGTGTCGTCTAATTAGAGATGGTATCGTTATCTATACTGGTAGACTTGGTTCTTTAAAGCGTTTTGAAAACGATGCTAAGGAAGTATTACAAGGTTATGAATGTGGTATGACTATTGAAAACTTCAACGATATCAAGGAAGGCGATATTATTGAAGCATACCAAGATCAAGAGGTAAAAGCAGACTAATGAGTAGAGTTGATAAATTAGATTCATTACTTCAAAAAGAAATATCTAGTATTATTCAATTTGATTTAAATAATCCTGAAATTGGATTTGTCACTATATCTGAAGTTAGAGTATCTCCGGACTTATCTAAGGCAAGAGTTTATGTTTCTTTCTTTGGAAAGAACTATGGCATCGCAGCTTTAAAGAAGTCTAAGGGCTTTGTAAGAAGTGAGTTGGCAAAAAGATTAAAACTTAGAAAAATTCCAGATATTGAATTTGTTGTTGATGATACACTTGAAAAAGTAGATAGAATCCACGACATTGTTCACGGAAAAAATTAATGTTTAAGGCTTTGACTGTAATGGTTAAGGCCTTTTTTAAAAATCTTTCCTATTTAAAATACAAAATCCTTCCTATTGAAAATGTCAAATCCTTCCTATTGATGTATAATAACTATAAAGAGGGGGATGATTTTATATGATTAGAGAAGAGTATAAACCCAGGATAATTGATGATATTATCGAAAAGTATTTAATAAATTTTGGTGCAATATGCATAGAGGGTCCTAAATGGTGTGGTAAAACTTGGACTTCATCTTTTCATAGTAAAAGTAGCATCTACTTGGGTGATCCTAGAGGCAACTTTCAAAATAGAAGTTTAGCTCAGATATCACCTGATCTTGTGCTAGAAGGGGAAGCACCTAGGTTGATAGATGAATGGCAAGAAGTGCCACAACTTTGGGATGGTGTAAGATTTAAAGTAGATCAAACTGGAAAGAAAGGTCAATTTATTTTAACGGGTTCATCAACTCCAAATCATAAAGGAATATTACATAGTGGTGCCGGAAGAATTGCTAGACTTAGAATGCATCCAATGTCTTTATATGAAATGGGAAAATCAAGTGGCGATATTTCGTTAGAAGATTTATGTAATGAAAAATTTATGCCTAAGATGACTGGGGAAGTAAAACTTAAAGATTTAATAGATTACATCATAAGAGGAGGGTGGCCTAGTAATAATGACACTCTTTTGGAAGAAGCAATTTCTATTCCTATGCAGTATATTAATGCTATAGTTGAAGATGATGTTTTTAGATTAGATGGTATAAAACGCAATAAGGATAAGATGAAACTATTACTTCGTTCTTTAGCTAGAAATGAATCTACTACTGTCACAAATATTTCTTTAGCTAAAGATATAAGAGAAAAAGATGATGCTGAAATTGATAAAAATTCAGTAACTGAATATTTAGATATATTCAATAGATTGTTTCTGATTGAAAATCAAGCTCCTTTCGCAACTAAGATTAGATCCTCGGTAAGAGTTAAACAGGCAGAAAAAAGACATTTTTGTGATCCTTCTATTGCTTGTGCGTTGTTAAATGCGAGTCCTGATAAATTATTAAATGATTTAGAGACTCTTGGTTTTTTGTTTGAAGCTCTTGTTGAAAGAGATTTAAGAATTTATGCAGAGTCTTTTGAAGCTTCTTTATATCATTATCAAGACTACAATAATAATGAAATTGATGCGGTAATCGAAATGGGTGATGGCAGATGGTGTGCATTTGAGATAAAATTGGGTGCCAATCAAATAGATGCTGCTGCTAAAAATTTGTTAGATATTAACCAAAAAATTAAAGATGAAAATGGTAAACCAGCTAGTGTTTTATGTGTAATTTGCGGTATGTCTAATGCTGCATATCAGCGTCCTGATGGTGTTTATGTAGTACCAGTAACGGCTTTAAAGAATTAAAAAAATAATCGTTCTTATGAACGATTATTTTGATAATGCTTCTTTTAAATCACTCGCAAATTCAAGTGTTGCTTCCTCTTTTGTGCACCATGATGTTACGAAACGACAAATTGATGACTTTTCATCATATGGTTCCCAAATCTCAAAGATATATTTTTGTTGAAGCTTTTTGATTACTTCGTTATCCAAAATATAGAATTGTTGATTGGTTGGTGAATTAGTATAAGGTTTAATATTAAATGCTGAGAAGATATATTTTAAGGCATCAGCTGTTTTATTAGCATGTGCTGCAAGCTTTAAATATAAGTCATCAGTAAATAAAGTCTTAAAGCTAATTCCCATGATTCTTGCCTTCGCTAACATCTGACCATTTTGTTTAAGATAATAACGGAAGTTTTCCTTTAATTCATCATTACAAATCACAAAAGCTTCACCAAGTAGAGCACCGTTTTTAGTACCACCGATATAGAACATATCAGTTAATTCAGCGATATCCTCAAGTCTTAAAGTATTGCCAAGGCTTGCTAGTGCTGTTGAAAGTCTGGCACCATCCATATATAGATATAAGCCATATTTATCACAGATTTGTCTTATTAATCTTACTTCATCAAGTGTATAAACAGTACCTAATTCGGTAGGATTTGTGATAAAGACCATCTTAGGCTTAACCATATGTTCATCTGGATGTTTCTCAATAATCTTAACGATCTCAAACGGATCAATCTTACCATCTCTATTTGGAGTTGTAAGAATCTTATGTCCTTTAGCTTCAATAGCACCTGTTTCATGAACATTGATATGACCTGTATCTGCACTGATAACAGCTTCATAAGGTCTTAGGGCAATTGAATGAGCTAAGATATTACATGGTGTACCACCTGGTACAAAATGGATATCAACATCTTCGTTCTTAATCGCATTCTTGATTAATCTTTTAGCTAATAAACAGTAATCATCATTACCATAACCAGCTTGTTGCTTATTGTTTGTTTTTATTAATTCTTCTAATATTTCTGGGGCACACCCTTCTAAATAATCACTTTGAAAATTGTACATATAACCCTCTTTTCCCTTTCAATCATACCATATTATTTAGGTACATATCTTATATTAGAGACATTGTAGACTGTCACAAAGGCACTTGGATCATTATGAATAATGAAGTCCATAAGTAACTGATATTCTCTTTTATCGACAATCGTCACAATCTCTTCATGTTTTTCTTTAGTATAAGCACCAGTACTTGTATATAAGGTAGCACCTGAATGTAGTGTGTTAATAATAAAATCTTTTATTTCTTCATTCTTATTCAAAGACACAATGCATACTCTTCTTTTAATATTTTGGCCAAAGATAAAGTAATCAGTTAAGATACCACAGAAATAAGTGCCTAAAACTGATAAGATTACTTTACGTGGTGAATAGACAAGGGCAGAAGATAAGGATACTATCATGCCTGATAAAGCTAGAGCTTTACCAATTTCCATATGTAAGTATTTGTTCATTATCTTGGCAACTATATCTAAGCCACCTGATGAGGCATTATTGTTGAATAGCATCGCAATACCAAAGGATACAAGGAAACAATAGGCAGTAACATCAATAATGTCAGATCCTGTGATTGACGTGACATTTGGGAATAATACTTCAAGTATCGCCAAGACAATTGGCATAAGGATTGCTGTATATACGGTTTTAGCACCAAAATCTTTACCAATCAAAATAAAACTAATTACTAATAGTACTGCATTCATTATTAGAGTTAACGTAGAAACTTTAAGTGGTATAAAGTGTGTTAAGACAATAGCTAGGCCTGAAATACTACTGATTGATGTTTCTGATGGTATTAAAAAGAAATAGACGGCGCATGATACGATTATTGTTCCGAAGCTTAGAACTAAAAGTTCTTTGATTTTTTTCATAGTGTTCATGAGTGTATTATATATCTTTAATGCGAATTTAAGGTAGAATAATAAAGATGGTAAAGAATAAAAAAAGACATTTGAGAAAAACGATTAAATATGCCCTTATTGGCTTATCAGGACTTTTGTTGGTTGGGATTATTGTATTCATTTTGAATTTTAACTTTAAGTTTGTAGGTAAGAAGTCAATTCATGACGATGCCCTTACTTATAAGACTAAGTCATGTTTAGCATTTTATCCAAATAGTGAAAAAGGAAAAGATATAGCTAAAAACATTTGTGATAAGGCTTTGAAGGATACAATCTATGATTATGCCCTTGTTCCATATGGTGATTATTATCTTGTTTCTTATCATGATGGAACTAAATATTATGTTGATAAGGAATATAAGGAATTAGTTATTGATAATATAAATGAAGATGGTAAGAAGATTATTGCGGATTATCTTCGTTATCAATTAAAGAAGGAAGAAAAGGATTTTGCCTATACTTTAGAATTTTTGGAAGAATCTTTCTATCAAAATCTAGATTTAAGTGAAGTTACTTATAAAGTTGATGGTCCTGATTTATTGTGTCATTTCCCTAAGTATGAAGCTGATATTAGAGTGCCTTTAAAATTTATGCAGAGTGCATGTAATATCAATCTTGGTTATGAGAATGAACTATATCATAAGCCACATTACTTGTCTAGGAATCGTAAGATGATTTGTTTCACTTTTGATGATGGCCCTGATATGAGCTTAAAGACTAGTGGTCAAATAGTGGATACCTTATATAAGTATGATAGTTCAGCTACTTTCTATATCTTGGGAAGTAGACTTGGTGAGAAACAAATTAAGTTCTGTAAAGAGAGTGTTGAAAAGGGTATGGAATATGGTTCTCATACTCAATCTCATAAGAATTTAACTAAGTTGTCTGTTTCTGATGCAACTAATGAGATTATGACACCATATCATGATTTATATGACAATGAATTTGGCTTTGGTTATCAAATGAAAACCTTTAGACCACCATATGGTGCCTATAGTGATACAGTAAGACAGGCTACTAATTTGACTGCTGTACTTTGGAATGTCGATTCTAAGGACTGGTCATATCGTACTAAGTATGATGCATCTGATGCAGTTGATGTAATCTATAATGAGGTTGTTAAAGACGCTGATGAAAATGATGTGGTTTTGTTCCATGATATTTATCAAACAAGTGTTGATGCAGCAAGTAAACTAATTACATACTATATCAATCAAGGGTATCAAATAGTCAATGTATCAGAGCTTATGGAAGTTTTGGGTGTGACTGGCGCATCTTATTTTTCTGGTAAATAGAACATATAAACATTTCTTTATAACGTAGTAGAGATAAAAAATCCCTTTACTTATGAATAATCATAGGCGAAGGGATTTATCATTTATTTAACCATTTTAAGTAAGATATCATCTACTGCATCTGTATATCTACCTTGAGAGATAAGATTATTTCTTAAATCTATCAAACATTTAATGAGTAGATCATATTCATCGCCAGTTAATGTAATTATGTATTTATCACGATTGAAGAACATATTAGTACCATGTTCTTAATGTAGAAGTAAAAGATAGTTTAGAAGTCCATGTGACAATAAATATTGATTTTTCTTTATTGGTAGCTACACCTATTCCTATTTTATTGTTTGATATACTTCTTAATTTTTTGCCATATTTCTTGATTGTTTCACCTTTAATTTTAGGTAAGTACATCTCATTTAGATAAATTGTTACATCAAGAATTTCTTCATCTTGTATACCTTTTAGTACTTCAAATACTTTTAACAACCAATACCTGCCTGTTGATTCAACATTTCGATTGTCATATGAGCTTGTCTTAATAGAATGAAATTCGAATAAAGATAATAAAAACTCAAACCACTCGGATATAGGAATTTTATGTGAATCAAAAATAGTGTTTGTTAGTGGAGCAAAGCCTTTGACACATTCACTGCATTAATATTTTTGTGCCCATCTTTTATGAATTGTGCTTAACCATAATACAGACAGTTTTTAATCTTTATAGAATTGATAAAAGCAACTTCATCTTCAGGTGCAGAGCAATGCTTAGCTGATGAATACCATTCATCTAGTGTGCTTTTAAACAGCTTTTCTTTAGGAGTTAATTTTCCACTCTTAAAATGATAAGCTCTAATAGACTTCTTATTATATTTATTATTCATTTTCTGGCGGTTCGAAATTTCAGGAGATGAATAATCAGAACTGCCAAGTTCTTCAATGATTATTCACCTCGTGAAATTTCTTGAATGCTTGTCTTTCCACAAGCTCTATTATTATTATTGAATAATTTATCTTATTCTTACCCTTCATGTGCAAAGGTGGATTTTTTATTTTATTAATATTGTCATATCATATTGAAAATCCTAGGCTATATTAATACCACGATAGATGTACTTGAGTATTTGGATATAGTTGCATGGATTCATACATTGCTCATTCATGACAGTGACTTGTTTACAATCTGGATTGAATAATAGCCATTCATCTTTAGAACAAGTGTATATTGCCTAATGTTATTTATATGGGCTCTTTGTTTGGAAAAACTAAGCAGAGTAACAAAAAGTATAAGAAATGTTAATGATTGTATGGTTGGCAAACTGATTAAAGATACATTTTACACATATAATCGGAACAAAAAAGATGAACGTTTACAAATCTGCAAAATTACGAGAAAATTTATGTCTTTAGATAGGTTAAATACTCATAGAATTGTATAATAGTACTAGGAAATACGTTCATGATGAAAACAAGAAAAAAACCATGGAAAAGAATGCAAAGAGAAAAAAAATAGTGTTGAAGATTTGAATGAATTATCAATTGTTGGTGATAATGATGGAAATCCAGAACCTAAATGTTCTATTTCTAAGATTATCATTACGACTATTTCAGTATCATTAGTGTCTATTTCATATTTTACTACTAGTCCAGAGCAGTGCTAGTTAACTGGACGTATTCTCGCGTTTATTCGAATCGCTGTTCCAAGTTCGCATAGAAGCGTAGAGAGGATTTATGTGTATGGTAGAAAAGTTTTATGATAATAGAAATTTTAAAATACTTAAAATAAACAAAAAAACAGAAAATATTTGTATGTTGATCATTGTGTTATGTATATTGCTACTATTGATATTTTTTTTAAAGATCAAAAGATTTTATATTAATGATATAGGCTTATTTTTTTCTGCATTTGGAGCTGTGCTTATTTCTGCTTTTCCTTTTAGTATTGTACATGAATATATACATTTTCTATCATATCCGAAAAAAAGTAGAAAAAAAATAATATTCAAAATGAAGAACTTTCAACCGATAATATCTGTTGAAAGTGATGCGAAGATGAGTAAGTGTAGAACTCTAATAATGTTAATATCTCCGACGCTTGTCTTGGCAATTATTCCTATTTTTTTATCATTCATTATAAAAAAATTGATTCTTAAGACTTTTCTTATTTTTTTCGGTTTTTCAAGCTTAGCAATGTCGGTAAGTGATATATATTTTTTTATTGTTATATTGTTAAAAATGAGAAATAACGAACTTTTTTATCAAGAAGATAATAAGATTTATATTTTTAAAAAATGAAGTTTTTTCAGTGTGTGAAGGATAATATGATTATGGAATATCAATTTATAGAATTTACTAAAAATTATTAATAATTCTTACTGTTATTTCGTGTCTAAATCTCTCATTAGCAAAATGCCCATTTTCATTAACAAAAATCTAAAAATTCTGCTAATTTTTATTAGCTGATACACCACATTGGTAAGAGTAGTATCAACTGTTACAATATAACAAAAATCTATTAGCAAAACGTCTCTAGCTAATGAATTATGTGATGAATTTAAGCGTTTTTTAAGGAAATTTTGAGTATAAAAAAACTAGAATAAGCCGATGAATAAAGCTTTCTAGCGATTTTGTAAATGGCATCCCTAGTAGGAATCAAACCTATAATTGGCCCTTAGTAGGGACCTATTATATCCATTTAACTATAGAGAGATAACTGTGATAGTAGTTAGTAATATTTGGTGAAATAATAACACCAAACATTTCACATTTCATTAAAAAGTGGTGTATTTGGCATCCTCTTATGAGGTGTTTTTCTATATAATTAATATCTGATATGAATAATGATTTAACTAAAGGACCCGTTATCAAATCGATGTTGCTGTTTGCGATACCGATGATAATAGGAGATCTATTACAACAGTGTTATAACATCGCAGATACTTTAATTGTAGGGCAAGTATTAGGTAAGAATGCGCTTGCCTCAGTTGGTTCATCTTTTACCTTAATGACTTTTTTAACTTCAATAATATTAGGTTTATGCATGGGAAGTGGTGCCTTGTTTTCGATTTGTTTTGGTCAAAAAGATGAAGAAAAACTTAAAGAAAACCTATCTGCATCTTTCTTCTTCATCCTACTTATCAGCATCATTTTAAATATTATTGCCTATTTATCTTTAGACTACTTAAAAGTATTCTTAAACGTTCCAAATGAAGTGTGGCTAGATATGAAAGATTATCTATTTATAATTTTTACTGGCATCATAGCTATTTTCTTATATAACTACTTTGCTTCGTATTTAAGAGCCATTGGTAATTCGATTACATCCTTAATCTTTTTAGGTTTATCTTCATTTGTTAATATTGCGTTGGACTTATATTTTGTGATTAGCTTAAATAAAGGTGTTATAGGAGCTGCAAAAGCTACTGTAATAGCTCAATACTTATCAGGTATAGGAATATTACTTTATACTTTTAAAAAGTATCCTCAAGTATTTTCAATATGTAAAGTATCTTATCTTAAAAAAGAACGTATAAAAGAAATAGTATCTTATTCTATCCTAACTTGTCTTCAACAATCGGTAATGAATTTAGGTATTCTAATGATCCAAGGTTTAGTTAATAGTTTTGGAACAGTTGTAATGGCTGCTTTTGCGGCTGCTGTTAAGATAGATGCCTTTGCCTATATGCCAGTACAAGACTTTGGTAATGCCTTCTCAACCTTTATTGCTCAAAACTATGGTGCTAAAGAAGATGAAAGAATTAGAAAAGGCTTAAAGGCAGCAGTGAGTATTTCGATAGGCTTTTGTCTAGTTGTGTCTTTATTGGTATTCATCTGTGCTAAACCTTTAATGATGATTTTTGTGAATGAAATAGATGTGATTAAAGAAGGTGTTCGTTATCTAAGAATAGAAGGTAGCTTTTATCTTGGCATAGGCTGTTTGTTCCTTTTATATGGCCTATATCGGGCGATTGGTAAACCTGCTATGAAGTTTAGTCTTAACTATCATTTCGCTTGGTACAAGGGTTTTATTGGCCTATATCCTATCTTCTATAGTTGGTGTTGTTGGTATCTGGTGGTCAGTTCCTATTGGCTGGTTCTTGGCTGATTTGTTTGGTTTTGGATACTATATTCTAAACAAAAAGAAATTATTAATCTAAATAATTATTTTGAATACTCTTTAAATATTCAACGTATTGATAAGCGATTGTCTCATCGCTTATTTTTATTTCATTGCCATAGGCTAGAATCTTAGAAAAGAAGATTTGATTAATAGATACAAACAAAGTTGCCTTATCCTTGTTGATGATAATACCAGGGAAGTCATCGAGAAGTCTATCAACAATTTTCGTGTTCGAATCTGGGCTCGAATCTTTGGGGCTCGAACCTGATATTGTGATGTTTACCTTAGTAGTTTCTTTAGTATAGAAAGAATTACTTGATTCATTGATGTGACTTATAATCTTTTTGGTTGGAATATTGATATTGTCTACTGTATCTTTAATAAGAACATCTTTAATATTATCAAAACGATAATGGTAGATTTTATTACTATCTTGGTAATGAAAATAGAAATAATAATAGTCATTAGCACGATGAATAAAGATAGGGAAGACATCTTGGATTTGATTATTCTTAGTAGTGATACTTACCATCTTATGATTTTTAATAGCTTCTAAGATATATTCCATCTTAGGAAGTAGCTTTTGGGCCTTTTGAGTATTTGTGTATTTAATCTCTTCTAATAGTTTTTCTTCATCACTAGAGATAAAAGAATATAACTTATTGTTTATATCGTTTTTAAAAGATGTATCTAGATTCTTTAATGAATTGATAGAATCTTGAATTATTTTGATTTCAGATAGATTAAAGGGACAATCTAAAAGATAATAACCATTGTCATATTCTACATTAATGCCACATTCATTAAGTATCTTAAAATCATCATAAAGAGTCTTACGATTATCTACTCTAATATTCTTATGTTCAAGTAATGAAATGATTTCATCTAAACTTAAATGCTTGTCAAAGTTTGAATTTTTCTTTAATATTTCAATCAAATACAATATTCTTTTCTTATTACTTTTTTCCATAACCCAATTATAGTATTGTCCAATTATTTGGACAATGACAAATTGTATTCATTATATATTAATGACACAAGGAGGAAGAAAAGATGTACGTGTTATGGACTTTGATGATTGGATGGGGCTTTTATTTAAATAAGATGGAGATTCTTGCGATACTCTTGTTTCTAATGTTTCTATTATTAAGTGATACAAGAAAAATTTGCTGGCGCTATATTAGTATCGCGATTATTACATTATTATTTAATTTATTGGTGTTCAATCTAGGATATTTTGATAAGAATCTCATGTCTGTCACTTTCCTAATAACTGAAGCACTAGTAAGTGCTAACTTGTCGGAATATCTAAGTAGATTATGTATTAATAGACTTGTGGAAATTTATCTTTTTGTTTCAGTAAGTTTCCTAACATTTGTAGGTATAACAATTTTATTATCAAGTGTAACAAGCGATTATATCTACATTCATAATCTATATGTCTATAACGCTTTAATCTTTGTACCTTCCTTCTTGTTGATGAGTATACAAATGGTTAAGAAAATAACAGGTTCTCGTATTAAAATGAGAGTATGGAATCATTAAAAGAATTATATAGAATAGGTCCGGGACCCTCTAGTTCCCATACATTAGGTGTTAGAAATGCTTGTTTATATTACATGGATAAATATAACAAGGATGAATATACAGTTACTTTATATGGCTCTCTTGCCTTGACGGGTAGGGGCCATATGTCAGATAAGATTATTGAAGATACTTTTAAGCCTAAGAAAGTTACTATTATTTTTAAAAACGAGAGTTATGATGAAAATCCTAATACAATGGTTTTTGAAGAGGGTACTAGTGATGAGCTTGTAATTTATTCTACAGGTGGTGGTGCTATAAAAGTAAAAGGGATTGAGAGTATTGTTGATCCAAATGTCTATCCTCATAATTCACTTAATTCGATTAATGAATTTTGTTTACATAATGATTTAGATTATGCAGGCTATATTTATTGTTTCGAACCTAATATTAAAGAATATCTATTAGAAGTAGCTAAACAGATGATTGCGGAAATCGATAATGGTTTAGCTACAAGTGGTGATTTGCCAGGACCTTTAAAGCTTAAAAGAGTAGCTGCTTCTTTAAATAATGAGGCTAAGAAATGTAGTGATGAAGCTATTAAAGAAAAATTATTTTTAAGTTCTTATGCTTATGCAGCTTTAGAAGAAAATGCATGTGGTAAGATTGTGGTTACGGCACCAACACTTGGAAGTTGCGGTGTCTTAAGTTCGGTTTTATATAAATACTATAAAAAGGGATTTGAATTAAGTGACTTAGCTGATGGCTTAGCAGTTGCCGGCTTATTTGGCAATTTGATTAAGACTAATGCTTCTATTTCAGGAGCTGTAGGAGGTTGTCAGGCTGAAATAGGTAGTGCTACTGCTATGGCTAGTGCCTTTGCCTCATATTTAGAAAAATTACCAGCTAAATCAATTGAATATGCTGCTGAAATAGCTATTGAACATAATCTAGGACTTACATGTGATCCAGTTGGTGGCTATGTACAAGTACCTTGTATTGAAAGAAATGGTATTGGTGCTCTAAGAGCTATTGATTCTATGTTGTATGCGAAATATTTAAGTCATATTAAAGACAATATTGTAAGTTTTGATATGATTGTTGAGACTATGAAGTATACAGGGCATAAGATTGCGATGGAATTAAGGGAAACTTCTCTTGGTGGTCTAGCTGAGGTTGTTCCTTGTATGAAACCTGAAGGATGTTAAATAAAAGGGGCTGTTACGAAATGACTAATTTCTAACAGTCCTTTCTTTTGCTAAAAATAGG
>ERZ1026772.621-NODE-621-length-24265-cov-5.763486_pt1 | contig 24265 bp, 22 predicted proteins | sample MGYA00380124_ERZ1026772 | MGnify/ENA primary metagenome ERZ1026772 (study PRJEB33269, sample SAMEA4719760) | human gut metagenome | biome: human-associated habitat; feature: organic feature; material: feces | place: Cameroon | collected 2013-10 ...
CTGTTGATGCTGGCGGTGCTGCTTAGCCTGGCCTATGGTATCTTTGGCAGCCTGGCCATGCAGATCTTTAATCTGCCGGTGCTGTGCCTGCTCCTTTCTCAAAGCCTGCTGGCGCTGGCTGGGCATTGTCCTGAGGGCGCGTTGAGTGCTGCAGGGCTGAGCGGCGGCATACGCGAAGCACTGGGCAGCCTGTTTCGCCACTGGGGCGTGCCCTTTCGCACGGTAAAGGAGCGGCAGGGCAGCGCGTCCGCCCTGCGCGGGCTGGGCATGGGGCTGCTGATTGCCGTTCCCCTGCTGGCGGTGGTGCTGTTCCTGCTGGCCTGGGCGGACACGGTATTCAGTTCGCTTTTGAGCGGGCTGTTTGTATCGGAGGATCCCCTGAGCGCGTTTTGGAATGTGCTGTGGCGGCTGATCAAGCTGCTGGCGATTGCGCTGCTGGTCTTTTCGTGCCTGTATACGCTGCTGCTGCCGCGACGCGAGCGCGCAGCCAAAGAAAGATTTCCCTGGCCTATAACGGCTTGCGCGATGGTGCTGGCGCTGCTTTGCCTGGCCTACGCTGCCTTTGTGTATGTGCAGGTGCGCTATCTCTTTGGCGGCGCGGAGACGGCCGCCATGGCCGACGGCTATGCACAGTATGCGCGCACGGGCTTCTTCCAGCTGGTTGCGGTGGCGGTGATCAATCTGATTGCCGCGCAAACGTCGCTGATCCGCTGCGGGGAAAGCCGCGCCGTGCGCGCGCTGTCCGCCCTGATGAGCCTGCTGACGGCGGTGATCCTGGCCTCGGCCTTCTGGCGGATGCGGCTGTATATTCAGGCGTTCGGCCTGAGCACGCTGCGCCTGCTGACGCTGTGGGGCATGGCAATGATCGCCCTGCTGCTGGCGCTGACGCTGATCAAGTGCGCCCGCCCCGGTGTGCGCATCTGTACCCTGGCCTGCGCGGTGATGCTGAGCAGCTATGTGCTGCTGAATTACATCAACGTGGATCGCACCATTGCCCGCTGGAACCTGCGCGCCTATGAAACCGGCAAACAGGAAACGCTGGATACCGAATACCTGGCGGGGTTATCGCCCGATGTGCTGGCCGCCCCGTGGCAGGTGGAGCAGCTGGACGCGATCCGCAAGCAGCAAAGCGAGCGCCGCCCGGATTGGTTCGCCTGGAGCCTGAGCTGGCTGCGGGTGGGGGAAAAGTAAAAAGAAGAAAACAACCGCCATCGGAGCTGTTCCAATGGCGGTTGTTTTATGCCTGTTTTTGGGGTGTGTCCAGCGAACGCAGATAAACCTCTAAAAGCTGCAAGGCGGTATCCCGGTCTTTTTCAGAGCAGGCGTTCAGCCGCGCAAGCAGCTCCTCCTGCCGAACGGCTATTGCGGAGCGCTCCTGAGTCAGAATTTCATCCGGCGTGATGTGCAGTGCCTGGCAGATGCGCAGGATGGTTTCCAGACGCATATTTACCGTGCCGCGCTCAATATCCGCATAGGTGCGGTCGGCCAGCCCTGCGGCCTCGGCCACCTCTGCCTGCGTCAGCCCCTGCCGCCGCCGAATGGCCAGCAGCTTGTTTCCAATCGCTCGAAAATCATAAATCAGCATTTTTCTTCCTCCAAATATCCTGCAATAGGAATAATAATTCCTAAAACACTTGACAAATAGGAAGAATAGCATCATAATAATAGGCAGAAAAATTCCTATTTGCTAAGGAGGAAGACGATGGGCAATTTGCAGGAGAGCTGTCTTTACCGTGTCAATTTGACGAACGGGAGGATACATACGCTGGTGGAAGGCTGTCAACAAGGGGCAAAGATTAAAGCAACCCATTGTGACTGCAGTACATTGACGGAAGCTATCTATAGGGCAGACCAGGCGGCGAAAAAGTATGGCAAAGTATACGCGCTATGTGAGCACTGCGATTTTGATGCAGCGGCGCGAAAAGAACATGGGGAGGAATGAAAATGCTGCCAGAAGAAAAACAAAAGCTTCTTGATTACATTAAGACAGCGATTGATGTGGAAACGGATATCGAGACGCAGAATCAGATTTCTGCTGAATACCAAACATGGATTGCAGCAAAAGAACCAGTCCTGATTAAAAAAGAACCGCAGAGCCCCGCATATTTAGATGAATCCAATGATAAGGGGCTTGCTGGGTTTTGGATTGGAATGGGAGCATTAATGGGAATGTGTGGTTTTCTTGTAATATCATCATCAATGATGATAATATTCGGATTGATTTGTGTGGCGTCCTCTATTTTGATGATAAAGCTGTGTGTAGATGCAATTAGGCGTATAAAGGTAATAAAAGAACATAATAACAATGAAGCAATAGCTTTTTGGAAAAGAACTGAAAAAATAAAAAGCGAGAATGCAGAAAACGAAAAAAGATATTATCAAAATCACACTGAATGGCAGAAGCTGCGCGAAGAAATCGATAAAAAATTGGAAACGCCGCATCAGCAATCTCTGGACATTCGTGAAAAATTCTATGCACGGGATGTGATTTATCCAAAATATCAAAACCTTCCGGCCCTGACCAGCATTTACGAATATTTCATTACCGGACGCTGCGAAGAATTGATCGGACCGCATGGCGCTTACAATATGTATGAGGATGAAATGAGAAAAGATACGGTCATTTCTCAGCTAAACACAGTCATTGCGAACCTTGAGCAGATTAAGCAGAATCAGTACATGCTTTATCAACAGGTGAAGGCTATTCAGAATACTGCTTCTGAAATCGGGAATGAGCTGGCGCAAATCAGAGGATATACTGCTGCGCTGACAGAACTGAGCGCAATGAACGCATATTACAATGCCGTATCTGCACGCAATTCCCGCATTATGACGGCATATCATTTGTTGCCTTAATTGCAATTTGAATAAGCAGCCCGCCTTCGGAAAACCGATGGCGGGCGTTTGCTAATGTATTGTGAATGCTATAGCTTTACATTCGGGTTTGTATATTGGCCATGCTTGGCTGTCCTCCGGCCATACTGGATTGCAAATCTGGGGCAGCGGTGCAGGCAGCCCAGGCACATGACGCACTGATCCTTGATCCAGACCGCCTTTTTATTCCGCATTTCAATGGCCTGCACCGGGCACTTTTGGACGCATAATCCGCAGCCAATGCAGCGATCCTCCACATGAAAATGGGAGGTTCGCCGTACATGGTGATTATAAAAGGGGCTGGGCGATCAGCTGCGTGATCCATGCCGGGGTGCGCGGGGATATATGCCGGTTGGTGTGCCGCGCTTTGATGCAGCGGATGACGCTGTCTATGGCAGATTCGGTGGTTTGGGTATATTTTGCTATCTTTTCCGGCGTGGAAAGGTCAAAGATCGGCGTCCAGGTATCGGGCATCCGGACAGCATAGTGCGCATTGATTTTGCAGCCGCGTATGGCTTTGCTGGCCATGTATCCGGCTGCGCCGGGCGTTGTGCCATAGGTGGCGATAAAATACAGGTAATCCGTTTGAAAAGAGGCCTTTTCCAGAAACTTCTTGACAATGCTTGGCAGGCCCCAAGCATAGGTGGGCGAGATCACGCCGATGGTTTGATCCTGGAAGGCATAACGGTTTTCTCGGATGCAGTCTACAATGGAAAGCATTTCCTGATCGGCAGCCTGCGCAAGGCGGGCTGCAACATACTTGCAATTTCCGGTTGCAGAAAAGAACAAGATCATTTGTTACCTCCCTGAGCTTTGATGGACAAAATGCCAGGCTGATGTGGCGTGATTGGCTCATGAATATTCTATTATATCGTCTTAGGCAGAACAATCCCATTAGAGAAATCCGCAAAAAACGGCCGCACAATTCCGAAAAACTGTGCGGCCAGCGTTATGAGTGGTAGGGGTTCTACATGAAATCGATAGAATGGGCTGCGTTATACCGCATCAGGCGCTTCCTTTTTTTCTTCGGGCAGTGCGGCGGGCTTTTTGCTGCGCAGGGTGCGCGCGCTATGCGCGGCGCGGGTCAGCTGCGGCTTGGCCCCGGCGGTAATCACATCGCCCGTTACATGGCAGGCGGTCACATCGTTTTGGCCAGGCAGATCGAACATGGTATCCAGCAACGCCTTTTCGATGATCGCGCGCAGGCCGCGCGCACCGCTCTTTTGCTGCATCGCCATGTGCGCAATGGCCGTCAGCGCGTCCTGATCGAAGGAGAGGGACACGCCGTCCAGCTCCAGGAGCTTGGCATACTGCTTAACCAACGCGTTGCGCGGCTCGGTCAGGATGCGTACCAGCGCCGATTCATCCAGCTGATCCAGCGTGACCACCACAGGCAGACGGCCCACGAACTCGGGAATCAGGCCGAACTTCATCAGATCTTCGGGGCGCAGCTGACGCAGGACATTGCCCACGTCCGCCGCGGAATCGCCTGTCAGCTTGGCGCCAAAGCCCAGCGTGCGCGAACCGATGCGCTGCTGAATGATGGGCGCAAGGCCATCGAACGCGCCGCCGCAGATGAAGAGGATGTTGGTGGTATCGATCTGCATGAACTCCTGCTGGGGATGCTTGCGGCCGCCCTGAGGGGGCACGTTGGCAACCGTGCCCTCGAGGATCTTGAGCAGCGCCTGCTGCACGCCCTCGCCGCTTACGTCGCGGGTGATGGACACGTTTTCGCCCTTGCGGGAGATCTTGTCGATTTCGTCAATGTAGATGATGCCGCGCTGCGCCGCACGGATATCGCCGTCGGCCGCCTGAATCAGGCGCAGCAGGATATTTTCAACATCCTCGCCCACATAGCCGGCCTCGGTCAGCGCCGTGGCGTCGGCAATGGCAAAGGGCACGTTCAGGATGCGCGCCAGCGACTGGGCCAGATAGGTCTTGCCGCAGCCGGTGGGGCCAACCATGAGGATGTTGGATTTTTGCAGTTCCACATCCCCGGCCTTTTGGGGGGCGTTGATGCGTTTATAGTGGTTATATACGGCCACGCACAGCGTGCGCTTGGCCTCGTCCTGCCCGATCACATACTCATCCAGCACGGCCTTCATTTCGGAGGGCAGCGGCAGGGAGGGCGAATCGGGCGCGGCGGTGCTCATGGGGGTTACGTCATCGGCAATGATATCATAGCACAGCTTGATGCACTCATCGCAGATGTATACATCGGGGCCGGCTACCAGACGGCGTACCTGATCCTGCGTTTTGTAGCAGAAGCTGCACCGATGCAGCCTGCGCGTGGTGAATTCATCCTTGGGCATGGCTCACCTCAAGCGTTCTTTTTGCGGGGATAGTAGATCTGGTCGATGATGCCGTAATTGAGCGCTTCCTCGGCGGTCATGAAATAGTCGCGCTCGCAGTCGGCGCGCAGCTTTTCCTGATCCTGGCCGGTCATTTCGCTCATCAGGCGGGTCATCTTTTCCTTGGTGCGCAGCAGCCATTTGGCGCGGATTTCCACATCGGTGGCCTGTCCGCTGGCGCCGCCCAGGGGCTGATGGATCATGACCTCACTGTTGGGCAGCGCCAGGCGCTTGCCCTTTTCGCCCGCCATCAGCAGGAAGGCGCCCATGGAGGCGGCCATGCCCACGCACACCGTGCGCACATCGCACTTGATGTAGTTCATGGTGTCGTAAATGGCCATGCCAGCCGTGATGGAGCCGCCGGGGCTGTTGATATAAAGCGAGATATCGGCGTCGGGGTTATCCATCTCCAGAAACAGCAGCTGCGCCACGACGATATTGGCTACCTGATCGGTGATTTCATCCGCCAGAAAGATGATGCGATCCTTCAGAAGGCGGGAATACAGATCATAGCCGCGCTCGCCGTTGCTGGTGCGTTCTACTACATTGGGGATGAGAATGCTCATGAATTTATAATCCTCCCGGGGAGTACCCTAACAAGCATATGACGCAAGCGCGGGTTTTATGCCCGCGCTCGCATAAAAATTTCCGTTTTCAGCTGATGGACTTACTCGGCCTTTTCTTCGGCGGCCTTTTCGGTGATGACAGCGTTGGCCTTCAGGAAGTCGATAACCTTCTTGATGCCGGCGGTTTCCTTCAGGTATTCCTTCTGCTGTTCGGACAGGGAATCCTTGAATTCTTCCACGTCGCGGTTTACGCGCTTGGCCTGATCGGCGATGGCTTCGTCCACATCTTCATCGGTGGGAACGATGTTTTCAGCCTTGGCCACGGCTTCCAGCACCAGCTGGGTCTTTACGCGGTTGGCGGCTTCGGGCTTGTAGTTTTCGCGCACCTGATCCAGGGTCTGCCCAGTGTACTTGAGGTAATCCTCAAAGCGGATGCCCTGGTACATCATGCGCATTTCCATCTCGCGCAGCATGGTGGTGATTTCATCCTGAATCATCGCGTCGGGGATATCGCAGTCGGCAGCGTCAACCACCTTCTGCACCAGCGCGTCTTCCAGGTTGGCTTCGGCGCGGTCGGCGGCGTTCTTTTCAAGGTCGGCCACGATGTTGGCCTTGTAGGCCTCGAAGGTGTCAAACTCGGACACATCGGCGGCGAAATCGTCGTCCAGCTCGGGGCGAACCTTGGTCTGGATGCCGTTAACCTTCACATGGAACACAGCGTCCTTGCCGGCCAGGTTGTCGGCATGATACTGCTCGGGGAACTTAACGCTCAGGTCGCGCTCCTCGCCGATGTTCATGCCCACCATCTGCTCTTCAAAGCCGGGGATGAACATGCCCGAGCCGATCGTCAGGGACTGACCCTGCGCGGTGCCGCCCTCAAAGGCGACGCCATCCACGCTGCCGGCGTAGTCCAAGTTTACGATATCGCCGTTTTCAACGGCGCGGTCGGTCACATCCTGGGTGGTGCTGGCGCGCTCCACATCGTTCTGGATGCGGGCTTCCACGGCCTCGTCGGTCACTTTTTCCACGTTCTTTTCAACGGCTACGCCCTTGTATTCGCCCAGCGTCACGTCGGGCTTTACGAATACCTCCAGGGTATACTTCAGCTCCTGACCGGCGCCGATCTGCTGCACATCTACCTGGGGACGATCCACAACCTGAAGGTTTTCAGCCTTGATGGCCTCTTCGTAGGCGGGCTGGGCGACAAGCTCGAAGGCGTCGTCATAGAACACCCCTTCGCCGTACATATTCTCAATCAGCTTGCGGGGGGCCTTGCCCTTGCGGAAGCCGGGAACGTTGATCTTGCTGCGATCCTTCAGATAGGCCTTTTCGACGGCCGCGTCAAAGGACTCAGCGCTCTCCACAAACGAGAGCTTCACTTTATTGCTCGCGATTTTTTCGACGGTATAAGACATGTAGAACCCTCCTGCGCAAATTTGCGGATCAATCCGTGCGCGGCGCGATAAGCATTCGCACACAGTGTATCATTATAACACCCAATACGCAGATTTGCAAGCGTTTTGCCCGGAAAACGCGCTGCTTTCGTGTGCCCGGAAAACGCGCTGCTTTCGCCCGGCCTGCCTGCGAAAGCGCGAAGGATGTTTTTTCTTGACAGATTCCGCCGCCCTGCGGTATTCTATAGGTAGAAATCGGAGGTGACAAGCCCCATGGTGTTCATCGGCATTTGCGGCGCGAGCGGCTCGGGCAAAACCACCCTGGCAAAGGAGCTTTGCCGGGCGATTGGCGCCAGCAGCGCGCTGCTGAATCAGGACGCATATTATCTGGATCATCCCGAATTAACGTTTGAAGAACGCACCAAGCTCAATTACGATGAGCCGTTTATCTTTGATCACGACTTGCTGTATCAGGATGCGCGCATGCTCATGGCCGGGCAAAGCGTTACCCGCAAGGCATATGATTTTACCCAGCACCGCCGCACCGAAAGCAGCGAGATCATCAAGCCTGCCGACGTGCTGATTGTGGAGGGCATTCACGCCTTCTTTGACGAGCGGCTGACCAAGATGATGTTCCTCAAGCTCTATATCAATGTAGAGCCGGATATCTGCCTGCTGCGCCGCATCAAGCGCGATATCCGCGACCGCGGCCGCCAGATTGAAAACATCGGTGAGCAGTACCTGACCACCGTAAAGCCCATGTATGAAAAGTACATCCGCAACTATGTAAACGACGCGGACGTGATCGTCACCCGCGGCGGCAAAAATGCCCGCATTGTGGAGATATTGGCGGGCTATCTGCGGGATGAGTTGAATAAAAAGGCATAAGCCGTTGCAATATGCAAACCGCCGGACTGGGGCTTGAGGGCTCCTATCCGGCGGTTTGTTTTGTCTGGTTTAATATTTCGCAAGCGCGTCCGCGTCGGTAAACAGCTCGTCCGACAGCAGATATTCGCCCAGCGTGTAGGAGAAGCGGATCAGATCGCCCTGAATGCGCATGGGGAAGGGCGAGGTGAGATTCTGCGTTTCAAAGGAGAAATCGTGCGCGTAGTTGATTTCGCGCAGAGCGGCCACCAGCGCGGGCCAGTCGATGGTGCCCATGAAGGGGGCGATGTGCTCGTCGCGGTCGCCGGCATGGTTATCGTTGATATGCGTGGCGCGCAGGCGGCTGCCAAGGCGGCGCACGCAATCGGCAGGACTGTAGCCGCTGGTGTGAGCGTGGCCCGTATCCAGGCACGCGCCTACATCCGGAGCGTTGATCGCGTCGATCAGCTCAATCAGGTTATCGATGTTGGAAAACGGCGAGGGACCCTTGCCCAGTGTGTTCATGTTTTCAATGGCCATGCCCACATGATGCGCGTGGAAGAATTCATGCCAGCGGCGGAAGTAGGCAAGGTTGGCGCACTTGCTCTCATCCAGCAGCAGCCGGTCGCTGTCCATCACCGTGAAGGGATGCACTACCAGGTATTCCACGCCCAATATTTCGGCTGCCAGCACGCTGCGGCGCATCATTTCCTCGCCGAAATCGCCGCCGGGCACTTCACCGGGGGCAACCGGCCCGCCGATGCTGAAATACGCATGACCCTGCAGAAAGCGCACGCCGATATCATCGGCCAGCCTGCGCCAGGCATGCGCCTGCTCCTCCCAGTTGTCCTCGGTCATGGGGGCAAAGCGCTTGCCCGCGCGGCTCATGCCGCACAGGTTTACGTCCAGATAGCGATAGCCCGCTGCCGCGCACGTGCTGACCGCGTGCTCAAAGGATACCATGTAGGGCTTGCCGTGATCAAAATTCATGATGTTGGTAGAAGTGGAAAGCCGCATATTTAACCCCTCCTTTTAGGCGTATACGCGCACTTCAAAGATGCGCGCTTCGCTTATGCCGTTGGTGGCGCGCACCGTTACGCGCACCGTATCGCATTCCTCGCCCTCAAACTGCACATGGCACAGGCGCTGATAATTATCGCGCAGCTGCTTACAGGCAACCACCTTGCCATCGCGCAGCAGCGCTACATCATAATCACGCGCCAGCTCCACCGGCACGCCTACCTGCTGCTGACGGATGCGGCGGGAGGACAGGGAAATTTTCTTTTCCAGGTTGAAGTTGGAATCAAACACCAGCTGCACGGTGCGCACGGGGGCGGGCGCGGCCAGCGACAGCTGCAGCCATTCGCCCTGCGTGCTCAGCCCATCCGAATGCCAGGCGTTGGTGCAGCCGTTGATATCGCGGGTGACGCCGGTGAGCACATTGGCGGCGGGATAATTCTCCTGCGCGCTGGAGGCCGTTACGGCGGCGGTCTGCGCCAGATCGGCCTTGTCCGTGTTGGCAAAGCCGGGAATATAGCAGTCGTCGCGGATCAAGGTCTGCTGCAATTCAGCGATATCGATTGCGCGGATATCGCAGCCCTTCTGGATGGCCTGCGCGGCCGCCGTGCCGATAGCCTGGCCGCCAATGGCGCAGGTGCCCATTACGCGGCTGGTAGCCATGGCCAGCTTGGAGGCGCTCAGCGCGCGGCCGCCGATATACAGGTTTTTGAAGCCCTTGGCCAGGTAGGAGCGGTAGGGGATGGTGTACGCGCCGTCAAATTCGTATACAAACGACGGAATCTTATCAAAGGCGTACAGGCCGCCGGGAACGTGGTTATCCACATGCCAGCCGCCGTAGGCCACCGCGTCGTCAAAGATGCGGTTGCCCAGCACGTCGTTTTCGTTGAGCATGTAGTCGCCCTCCAGACGGCGGCTTTCGCGCACGCCGGGCAGCATGCCTACCCATACCAGCTCGTAGTTTTCCGCGCCGTGGTTGCCGCCGTTCTTGATGTGATCCCACACGCCGTATACCGCGCACACCAGCTGATCACGGATGTTCTCGTACTCGCTGATGATATCGGCGCTTTCGCCGCCGATTTCGATCCACCAGTAGCCGTAATCCTGGCAGTAGCCGTCAAAGAGCATCCAGATTTCGTTTTCGCTGGCCTTGGCCAGCACTTCCTTGGGCACGTCAGCGCTGTGCTTGCGATAGCGCAGTTGCTCCTCGGTAAAGTGCATGGCGTCCACGGGCGGGATGAACTTGACGGGATGGCCCACATTGGCGGCCTTGAACAGCAGGGTGTTGCCCATGCGATCCTGGTTGGGCTGCTCGGGAGCGTGCGGCTCGTTAAACTCCGCCTTGCCCTCGCTGCCTGCGCGGCTCTTTACGCCCACAAAAGCGCCCAGGGTGCCGTTGCCCGTGCAGTCGGCAAAGATTTTGCCATGAATCAGCAGCCGCTTTTCGGTGCTCATCTGATAGCACTCGATGCAGGTGATTTCGCCGTCCTGACAGGCGGCGGCATGCATGGTGGTGTTCAGCAGCAGCGTCAGGTTCTTTTCGTTCTTGGCGGCCTGGAACAGCACCGCATCCCAGATGGAAAAATTATAGCTGTCGTTCACGCGCTTGTTGCTCAGCATCAGCTCGTGCACGATGCCGCCCTCGCTCAGCTCGGGCTTTTTCATGTTGGCGGTTGCGCCGCAGATGTGCATGCGGATTTCGCTGCTGGCGTTGCCGCCCAGCACCGGGCGATCCTGCACCAGCGCGGTCTTCGCGCCGTGGCGCGCGCTGGCGATGGCCGCGCACAGACCCGTCATACCGCCGCCGACGATCACCGCGTCAAAATGCAGCGTTTCTTCCTTAAATCCGATCATACGATCCTCCGTCGATTTTCGATTGTTCGATCAGCATGTCTGATCGAACGGCGAAAACAGCGCGCCGTAATCCATAAACCGGCAGGCATTTTTCGCGTAATACGCAGTTCTCTGCTATTTTACCAGCTTTCGGGACGAATGGCAAGATGGAATATGTACGATCATGTACGATTATATATAAACAAACTGAATTCCATAGAAAATGCAGAATGGGAAAAATTACGGAATGCGCGCGCCGAAGATTTGCAGAGAACCAAGGATCATCTTGCGGAAATAAGAGGCAATCTCTTCTGCCGTATAGCCGCGCGGGTTGGATAAATAGGTTCTATTGATGTGCACATAGGCTGCGGACATGGCGGCAGAAAAGAAATAAGCATCTTCCAGAGAAGAAAAGCAGTCCTGATATTCCATCAGCAAGGATTTTTGCGCGGCAGACTGCCAGCGCTCAAGCAGCTCCGGTACAGAAAAGGCTTGAATCCAGAAGGCTGAATCCTGCTGAAGATAGCTGAAAAAGTTTTTTTCCCGCTCATAGGAAGGTGCGTAAAAAGAGAAAAAATTAGATAAGACGATCCTTGAATCAAACAAATACAGGAGCAGGTCGGTTTTATTATAAAAATGGCGATAGAAGGTTGTTCTGGAAACGCCGCAGGCCTTTAAAATATCGGTAACACTGATGCTTTCAAAGGGCATGCGGCACATGAGTTCATGCAGGGTTTCGGCGAGCAGATCTTTGCTGCTTAGCTTTTTCATGTAAGCACCTCCCTTGTCAGGCAATCATTCGGACGGTTCATTATAACATAACAATTCAGGAATAAAAGATCGAATTTGTTCCAAATGAAACAAATGGCGGCTTTTGTAAACTTGAAAATGCAGCAGCATCGATTACAATTACAGGTGCACCAGAAACGAAGGAGGAGACAAAATGAAAAAGTGGATATGTCTGGCGCTGACCTTTGCAATGCTGATGACGCTGTGCGCAGCCGCATCGGCGGAAACGTACACGGCATCGGAGAAGGGCTTTGGCGGCGATGTGACAGTCAGCGTGACCATTGAGGACGGAAAAATCACCGCTGTTACCGCAGCAGGCGATAAAGAGACGGTTGGCGTTGGCTCTGTTGCGCTGGAAAAGCTGCCGGAGCAGATTGTGAAGGCGCAGAGCGTGGCTGTGGATGCTGTGGCCAGCGCGACGATTACCAGCAAGGCACTGCTCAGCGCTGCCCGCAGCTGCGTGGCGCAGGCCGGCATGGAGGAGCAGTTTTCAGTAAAGGCAGAAAAGACGGCTTCCACCGATGTAACGCGCTACGATGCGGATGTGATTGTTGTTGGCGGCGGCCTGAGCGGCATGGCTGCGGCGGTTGCTGCTGCCAATGACGGCGCAAATGTTTTTCTGCTGGAAAAGCTGGCGATGACCGGCGGCAGCGCGAAGGCTTCCAAGGGCAGCTTCATGGTAGCTGAGCTGCCTGAAAATGGTTTCAATGTTTCAGGCGGTGAAGATACCCTGGAGGCTGCGCTTGCACGGTGGAAGGAAAAGCAGGATTCGAACAGCCGCCGTGAGAGCATGTATCCGGACTACGAACGCCTGGCAGAAATGCTGGTTGAATCCGGCAAAACGCTTGCATGGATGGAAGAATTTGGGGCAACCTACACTGCCGGTGCTTCCATCGCAGAAAAGGGTATGCTGATGCTGCAGGCGAACCTGGATGGCGATGAGCATGCGACGATGGCTGCCCGTATTATGGATAAGTTCAAGGCCGTTGCCGTTGAAAAAGGAGCCACTGTCATGACGAGCACCGCTGCGCATGATTTGATTCTGGACGGCGATAAAGTGATCGGCGTGAAGGCAACGAACGAAGACGGCGAAATTGAGGTTTATGGCGATGCCGTTATCCTGGCCTGCGGTGGCTTCCTTGGCAATGATGAAATGGTTGCGGCATATCTGCCGGAGATTTACAGCGTAACGAGCATTGCCTGTGTAGGCAATACGGGCGATGGCTTTAAAATGGCACTTGATGCGGGCGCGCAGCTGCTGGAAAAGCAGTGGATTAACCCCGCCTGGATTGCGCCGCGGAAGGACTTTGTGGCTGTTAATCCGCTGGCCAATGTGTTTCAGGATTCCAACAGCCCGCTGAGCATCAGCGAAAGCAGCTATAAGCGCCTTGGCGTAAATAAGGAAGGCAAACGCTATCAGAACGAGGCTGCACAATACGCCAAGCAGGTGCTCGATTTGGCCTATGGCGGTGAGCAACCGTACTATGCGCTGTATGATAATCTTGATGAAACCGTAATGCAAATTGCGGAAAGCGGCATTGCCTGCGGTGCGGTCATCAAGGGCGAAACGCTGGAGGAGCTGGCAAAGAATGCTGGCTTTGATACGGATACTTTCCTGGCAACGGTTGCACGCTACAATGCGCTGTGCGAGAAGGGCGTGGATGAGGACTTTGGCAAGGATGCTTCCAACATGATCGCTTATGGCGATGCCGGCCCCTATTACCTGGTTGAGATGACTCCGTCCGGCTCTGACACGCTTGGCGGCGTAAAGACAAACGATCATTTTGAAGCACTGAACGCAGAAGGTCAGCCGATTGACGGCCTGTATGCAGTAGGGTCTATGAGTAGCGGCGTATTCTATAATCAGTATTATTTCTCCGGCTCTGCGCTGACCTTTGCGGCAACCAGCGGGCGGCTGGCGGGCGCGTATGCTGCGCAGAATCTGAGCAAGTAAGAAGGCTCCGGACATAGAAGAACCCAGCCAAGCAGTATATGAAAGCTGGCGGCGGACAGGATCAGCCTGTTCGCCGCCTTGCTTATCAAAAGAAAGCCGCGCATTTTCCGCCTGAACGGAAAATGCGCGGCAATGTGCGAAGCGTGCTTATTCGGCCACGGGCTCCTGGATGGAGAAGGTGATGTCCTCCACGCGCGCCAGCTCGCACGCGCCCTCGATGTTCTGGTACACATACACCAGCGCGTAGGTGGGCTGCGCATCGGGATAAACCACGGTCAGGCGGCACAGCAGGCAGTAATTCATGCCGGCAACCACCTGGCTGGCCAGCAGGGCGAGGGGCTCATAGACGCAGCCGGTCAGCCCCTCGACGGCCTTGCTGAAGGCGTCCAGCACCTCCTGGGGGATATCGGCGGGGTTCCCGGTGTTGACGCTCCAGCCGCCGACACTCGGCGCGGGCGCTTCAGCCAGGGCGGGAACGCAGGAGAGGGCAAACAGCATCAGGGTCAGCATTGCGCAAAGCAGCTTCTTCATCATTAGAATCACGCATCCTTTCTTCTTTTGCAGCGCCTGAGCGCTTACATCCTGTTAGACGGGCGCGCGGATGGCAGGTTCCGCATTTTCTAAAGTTTTTAACGCCCTACGCGCACCTGATCCACCGCGCGGTTGCGCATCAGCTCCACCGGGTGCGGCGCCAGCTCCACGCGGAAATCCTGCCCCGTGCGGCGGATATGCTCCGCCACCACTGCATGGCTGGGCACGCGCATCACATCGGGGTTCATGCGCTTCTGATAGCGAAAGAAATCCGCGCCGTTGGGCAGCACGCCTACGGGCAGGCGCTGGCCGCGCCGCAGGGTAACGCCTACCATGCGCAGCGCGCCGCGGATATAGCCCTTGTTGGGCTGGAGGATCAGCGGCGGGGGCAGCTCCTGATCGACGAGGGGCGGCTCCTGCCCCTCGTGCGCGCGGAGATACAGTCGCCGCGCCTTGTGCAGATGCGCGCATTGGGCGTAAAACGCCTGATCGTATATGGCGCGCAGGACGGCGTCCTCCTCCTGTGCGCGCAGACCGTCCAGCGCGTAGCACAGCGCATAGGCGCGCAGCGTCAGCGCCTCGCAGGGATCGCCCGCGTGCCCCAGCAGGCTGGCGTATTGGGTGGCGTGCTCGGTCAGAATCAGCGATAGCTCCGCATATAGCGCGCGAGCATGCTCACGGCTTTCGCCCAGCGCGCCGGCAGACAGACGAGCGGCATAGCGCGCCGCGCAGGACAGCAGGAACAGCGACAGCAGGGTTTGTGGGCTTGCCTGCGCGCGTTCGATGGGCGGCTGTACTTCGTCATAGGGGTGACGATGGGCGGCGATGCACGGGCGGCCGGGCATCAGCTCGGCCATGCCGCCCAGCTTTTCATCGGCAGATACGCCGTATTCCAGTGACAGCAGATTGGCCGTGCGGTACAGCATATCGCAGGCCTCAGGCAGCAGAAAATCCATGGCCGCGCGGGCGCGGGGATGCGTTTCGCGCTGGGCCGCAGCGGCGGTCAGCTCGGTCAGCATAAACAGCGCCAGCAGCACGCGCTCGCAGGGGCGCTCGCGCGGCAGAAGCGAAAGAAATTGCAACCGCTGCTGCCATTCCACGCGGCGAATCAGCGCGGTCTCGCGCAGAAAATCAGCGCTTGCGTCCAGCGACGCTTCGGGCATATCCGAAAGCACGGCGGCGGCAAGCATCAGCCGCGCGGTGCGAAGCGGTTGATCCCCGCTTAGCGGCTCGGGCAAAAGCGATTGCCAATCCTTCAGCCCCTGGCTGATGCGCGGCGGAACGACGGTATATGGATTCATAGGCTCCCCTCCCTGATGACGGCAAGCAAGTTGAAAACAAAGCTGGATACTCATCAGGATACGCGCAAACGGGGGGCAATATACCGTAGAAAATGGCAGACTTTTGCGCAGATAAATGAAAAAGAGGGTAAAAGCCCTCTTGAAAAGATTATGCGTTCTGCGAACTCTCCTGCTTTTTCAGCCACACCATCAGCACGGCCACATCGGCCGGGGAGACGCCCGGAATGCGCGCCGCCTGGGCCAGCGATACGGGGCGCTGGGCGGATAGCTTCTGCCGGGCTTCCATGCGCAGCCCTGTGATATCCATATAGGGCGCGTCGGCAGGCAGCAGCTTTTCCTCCATGGCACGAGCCTTGAGGATGGCAGCCTGTTCTTTTTGCAGGTAGCCCTCATATTTTACCTGGATTTCGGCCTGCTGGCGTGCGCTGGGAGCATACTGCGCAGGATCGGGCAGCAGCGCGTCGATGCTGTTTTCGGGATGGCGCAGCAGCGCATCGCGGCGGGTATCGCGCAGATAGGCCAGAATTTCCTCCGTCTGGCGCGCCTTTTCCTCCATACGGCGCATGCGCTCGTCGCTGGCCAGGCCAATGGCGTGCGCGCGGGCCGTCAGGCGCAGATCGGCGTTATCCTGCCGCAGGTACAGCCGATGCTCGGCACGGCTGGTCATCATGCGGTAGGGTTCGTCCGTGCCCTTGGTGGTCAGATCATCGACCATCACGCCGATATACGCCTGATCGCGGGTCAGCAGCAGCGGCTCACGCTCCAGCACATACTGGGCGGCGTTGACGCCTGCCAGAATTCCCTGCGCGGCGGCTTCCTCATAGCCCGAGGTGCCGTTGACCTGCCCGGCCAGGTACAGCCCCGGCACCTGCAGCGCGCCCAGTGTGGGGGACAGGACGGTGGAATCAATGCAGTCATATTCGATGGCATAGGCCAGGCGGGTCAGGACGCAGTGCTCCAGGCCCGGAATGGTGCGGTACATCGCCCACTGCACATCCTCGGGCAGGCTGGAGGACATGCCCTGCACGTACCATTCCGCGTCGTTATAGCCCTCTGGCTCCAAGAACAGCTGATGGCGCTCCTTGTTGCGGAAGCGGACGATCTTGCTTTCGATGGAGGGGCAATAGCGCGGGCCGAGGGATTGAATCGCGCCGTTGAACATGGGCGCGCGATCCAGGTTTTGCAGGATGATTTCGTGCGTGCGGGGATTGGTGTAGGTCAGGTAGCACATCATGCGGTTTTCTACCGCATGATCGGTCAAAAAGGAGAAGGGCACGGGCGGCTCGTCACCGGGCTGCGGTTCCATGGCGGAAAAATCGATGGAGCGCGCATCCACGCGGGCGGGCGTGCCGGTCTTGAAACGGCGCAGGGTGAAGCCCAGATCAGCCAGGCTTTCGCTCAATCCTGTTGCGGGCAGCAGCCCCTGCGGGCCGCCCTCCCACTGCGCCTCACCGATGAAGATTTTGCCCTTCAGATATACGCCTGTGCATACCACGGCGGCACGGCAGGGAATATGATCGCCCGTTTTGGTTATGACTGCGCTGATGCGGTCCCCCTGAGTTTCCAGACGGATCACTTCGCCCTGGCGGACGGTCAGATGATCCTGGGCAAAGAGCGCGCGCTTCATGCGCTTCTGGTATTCGCGCTTATCGGCCTGCGCGCGCAGGGAATGCACAGCCGGGCCCTTGCTGCGGTTGAGCATGCGGCTTTGCAGGGTGGTATCGTCGATGGCGCGGCCCATTTCGCCGCCCAGTGCGTCCACCTCGCGCACCAGATGTCCCTTGCCCGTGCCGCCGATGGCGGGATTGCAGGCCATCAGGGCTACCGCATCCAGATTGAGGGTAAACAGCAGCGTTTCGCAGCCCATGCGCGCGCAGGCAAGCGCAGCCTCGCAGCCCGCGTGGCCCGCGCCGATTACAATGATATCATACATGCATTGATCGCCCGTTCTTAAAGTGTATTATTTTTCCGTATTGCGGTATACCGAATACCAGCGGAAGCCGTCGCCGTCCGGGTTGATGACGGTCAGATTATAGCCCAGCAGATCGAACCAGTAGAAGGTCTTCACGTTGCTGGTGCCCTTCCACATGGTCTCGGTGTTGGGCACGCTGTCGTAGGGAATGCCCAGGATGGAGATGGTTACGCCGCCGTCGGGCGGGGTGACGGAGGTGAGGTTTTCATCCTTGAGGTATTGGGTATACCAGGCGGTGTGGTAGTTGTTCATGCCGCAGTGGATGGTCAGCGGGTTGTCCAGATAGGGGGCTAACTGCTCGCCCACCTGCTCGGCGGTGAAGCCGAAATCACGCAGCGTGCCGATGTAGATCATCACATGATAGCCGCCGCCCTGACCGGCCAGGTTGATGGAGTCGCCCACCTTCATGCGCTGCGCCCACTGGGCGGAGGGCAGATCCTGCATATCGATGCGGTTGGGCTTGGCGGCGTTTCGGGTTTCGCTGATGGCGGGCAGCTTTTTCATGCCCACCTGGTTGTGCACCCAGCGGGCGAAACCGATGCAGTCAAAACCGCCCAGGTACAGCTTGGATGTGCTGTAATAATGGCTGTCCTGCGAGGCGTAGCGCGGGCGCAGCAGGGACGACTCGTTGGAGCCGGCAAACAGATAGGGACAGCCGTACTTGAAGCGCGCGCTGACGCTGCCGCCGCAGTTTTCGTTGTAGGCCAGCAGCACGGGGTTGCTTTCATCCATCATGGTCAGCGCTACGTTCAAAAAGCGCTGCGCCTCGATGCGCTCCATGTGCTTTTGCAGCTCGGCCAGGGCGGCCTTGGTGCTGTTGGTGGATTTGAGCTTGTCATAGTGCAGATAGCCTTCGTGTTCGCCATCGGTCACGCGGGCGTATACGCCATGGAAGGCCGTCACCGTCAGCGGGGCGTTCTTTTTGATATCGGCCAGCTGCAGGGCGTTTTCCAGGGGATATTCATACAGCACGGCCTTTTCGCTGGTCTTGGCCTCAAAGGGAGCTACCGTAAAGTCCTCGCCCAGGATGGTCAGTTCGCCTGCTTCCACATACAGCGTTTGCCCTTCAATATCTACCGTCAGGTGGTCGCCGTCATAGCCGTTTACGATGACCGGCGCATAGGGGGTAATCTCATGCAGCGCAGCCGCGCCGTAGCAGGGGGATGCATAGGCGCTGACCGGCTCGTCGGAGAAGGCGACGTAGGGCGTTACCTCGCCGTGCTTGTATTCCATCTGCATGAAATCGCGGATATAGACATAGCCGGATTTGCCGTTATATTCGATATAGGCGTATTCGTCCGTCACGGGTACCACGCGGAAGCGCACGTCCGCGGGCAGAATATCCAGCGTGGTGGTATCGGCCAGGGGCTGGGCGCGCATGCGCACGGGCGTGCCGAAAAAGCCCTCGATGGACTGCGCATCCTCGGCCGTGGGGTCGTTATATTCCACCTGCACGCAGTCCTTCATATGGACATAGCCGGTTTTGCCGTCATAGGAGGTGGCAGCATAACTGTCGTTCACAGGGGTGAGCTTGAGCACCGAACGCGCGGGGATGTTGACAACGTTGGGGGTGTTGGGCCGCGGCTCAGCGCGCATCCAGCGCGCATCGCGAAAATAGCCGTAAAAGCTCTCCGCCGTGTTCTCTGCCAGGGCGGCGGGCAGCAGACCGCACAGCAACGCGGCGACGCATAGAAGCGAAAGCATTTTCCTGATCATTGGCAAGTTCATCCTTCCCTAGCGCATAACATTCGCATACACACCCATTATACCCCAATTGCTTTGCCGCGCGCAACATGAAAGCGGCGCGCGAACATGATTTTACATATTTTGCGGCCATAAAAAAGCGCTTCCCCGAGAAATGGGAAAGCGCTCAGGCATTGTTGGAAGCACAAGCATATGATAACACAAACTGCCCGAGGACGCGGCGCGCCTCCGGGCAGATGCGTCCCCGTTATTGGGGCAGCTTGACGGTAACGCCCTGGGAAAAGTCATCCGGGGCCAGGCAGGGATTGGCGCGCAGCAGGGTGGCCACCGGCAGGTTAAAGCGCACGGAAAGGCTTTCCAGCGTTTCGCCCTCTCCCAGCACCACGCTGGCGGGCAGCGCGCAGGGCAGGTTGACCGGCGGCACGCACACGGTCTGGCCGGCCTTCAGATCGTCCAGATCCAGCGTGGGGTTGGCGGCCTCCAGGGTGTGGAAGCTGCGGTCGTATTCCAATTGCAGGTCGGCCACGGTCTGCCCCTCCTGCACCACGGCTCGGCGGTTTTCAGGGCAGGTGACAAGCTCAGGCTTGCCTGGCTCAATGCCGGGCGCGTCGGGCACAGGGAATTTGTCGGGCAGCGGCGCGGGCTCCTGCGCCTCGCGCTCCGCGCAGGAGGGGATGCACAGCTCGTCGCCCACCATCAGGCGGGCAGGATGGATATCGGGATTGGCGTTCATCAGATCGCGCAGCGGCACGCCCAGGCGGCGGGCGATGAGGTAAAAGCTGTCTCCGCGCTTGACCGTATAGGTATAGGCGCAGGATGTATCGTCGGGGCGCGTGGTGGTATTATCGGACATTGGACGGCACCTCCCATGGATGATTCGCTTTATTCTATGCCGCTCAATGGAAGAATGTGCGCGCGGGCAGAATTTTGCATCCGGCGGACATTTTTTTTGTTAGACGGGATATAAAATAAACCAGATTGCGCGCTCCACTGGCAGTAGAGCGGCTTTTCTACGCATGGGAGAGGGCAAAAAAGACATTTCACAGTGGATTTTGGACGCATAATTTGTTACAATATAATATGTATTCCACATTACACTGACGGAGGGCGACCGGCCATGGATCGAAAATTTATTCTTACCTGTGGTTCTACCGTAGATCTGCCGTATGATTACTGCCAGCAGCGTGAGATCCCCGTGATCTTTTACACCTACGTGCTGGACGGTGTGGAGCGCGAGGACGATATGGAGCGCAACCCCGGCATGCTGGAAAAGTTCTATCAAGCTATGCGTGAAGGCGCGATTCCCCAAACCTCGCAGATCAATACCGAGCGCTATATTGACTTTTTTACCGAGCAGCTCAAGCACGGCGATGTGCTGCATATCGCTTTCGGCTCGGGCATGTCGGCTTCGGTCAACAACGCTATGAACGCCGCCCGTGAGCTGGATGGCAAGATCGATGGCCACCGCATGATGGTGGTGGATTCGCTGTGCTCCTGCGGCGGCTACGGCCTGCTGGTAGATCTGGTGGCCGATCTGCGCGATCAGGGCATGGGCATTGAGGAAGCCGCCGACTGGGCGGTGAAGAACTGCGGGCGCATTCATCATCAGTTCTTCTCCACGGATCTGACCTACTTCCGCCGCAGCGGGCGCATGTCCGGCGCGACGGCCACCATCGCCACCATTTTGAATATCTGCCCCATCATGCGCCTGAACGACGAAGGCCGCATCATTGCCTACGATAAGGTGCGCGGCCGCGCCAACGCGGTCAAGGAGACCATCCGCGTGATGCGCAATCATGTGCAGGACGGCGTAAACTACAGCGGCAAGTGCCTGATCTGCCACAGCGACGATCCGGTGGATGGCGAGCGCGCGCGGGCGGAAATCTGCGCGGAATTCCCCAAGGCCGATGTGCATCTGCTCAAAATCGGCACCATCATCGGCGCGCACTGCGGCCCTGGCACGGTGGCGGTGTTCTTCTTGGGCGATCAGCGCACGCATGAAGATCCCAAGTAAAACGCATGACGGACGAGCGGCTGATCTATGAAATCCTGGCTGCGGTGAGCGAGATCCCGCCCGGCCGCGTGGCCACCTACGGGCAGCTTGCCCGCCTGATCGGGCGGGAGAAAAACGCCCGCCTGGTGGGTCGCGTGCTGCGCGACGCCAGCCTGTATGGGGATTATCCCTGCCATCGGGTGGTCAACCACGCGGGGCGGCTGGCTCCCGGCTGGCCCGAGCAGGCCGAGCTGCTGCGCGACGAGGGCGTGCCCCTGCGGGATGATACCCATGCGGACATGCGCTTTCAGTGGCGGGAGGAAGATGAATAAATAACGGGGCGGAGTGTGTAATTCCGCCCTGTTTTTATGCCCGTAAAATGCCTTTTGCATTGACAAAAGCGCCCGTTCGTTCTATCATTTAATATGGATAGAAGGCTATCCGTTAAACGATTAAAAATTGGAGGACACTGCCATGCAGGATTATTTTCATCCCACGTTTGTAATCACCATGAAGGACGGCTCTGTGATGGAGGGCGAGCTGTATCCCGAGCACGCGCCCCAGTCCGTGGGCAACTTCATCTCCCTGGCCAACAGCGGCTTCTATGACGGGCTGATTTTCCATCGCGTCATTCCGGATTTCATGATCCAGGGCGGCGATCCGCAGGGCACCGGCATGGGTGGCCCCGGCTATTCCATCCGCGGCGAGTTTGAGCGCAACGGCGTGGCCAATCCCATCAAGCATACGCCGGGCGTATTGTCCATGGCGCGCAGCATGCGGCCCAATTCCGCCGGCTCGCAGTTCTTTATCATGACCAGCGTATCCCCGCATCTGGATGGCAGCTACGCCGCCTTTGGCCGCGTAACCAAGGGCCTGGAGCATGCCGACCGCATCCAGAACGTGCGCCGCGACCGCGCGGATAAGCCGCTGGAGCCGCAGGTGATCGCCTCTATCCGCGTGGATGCGCAGGGACGCGATTATCCGTTTGAAAAGCTGTAAAACAGCCGCAGAGGGCTCGCTTGGGCGGGCTTCTCTGCGAAAATGAACCCCCAATCGCAGCATAGAGGAGCATTCCATGGAACACACCACCCTGAGCGTGCAGATCGCCGGGCGCGATTACACCCTGACCAGCGCGGATTCGCCCGAGCATACCCAGCGCGTGGCCAGCCTGGTAGATCGCAAAATGCGCGAGCTGATGGCCGCAGGCATCATCAACCGCGAGGCCGCCGCCGTGATGGCTGCCCTGACACTGGCGGACGAGCTGATAAAATCGCAGGACGATAACACGCGTCTGCGCAGAAAGCTGGACGAAAGCACGCATGGCTGAGCATATTCTCGAACTGCTGGCTCCTGCCGGCAGCTATGAGGCGGCGATGGCCGCGCTGTGCAACGGCGCCGACGCCATCTATCTGGGCGCGGCGGCCTTTGGCGCGCGCGCATCCGCCGGGCTTTCGCAGCAGGAGCTCAAGCAGGTCATCGATTTATATCATTTTTATGGCCGCCGCGTGTATGTGACGGTCAACACGCTGGTGAAGCAGCGCGAATTGGACGGCGTGCGCGATACCCTGCGCATGCTGTCTGATTTGCGCGCCGACGCGGTGCTGGTGCAGGATCTGGGCGTGCTCAGCCTGATTGCGCGCGAGTTTCCGAACCTGTGCGTGCATGCCAGCACGCAGATGGCATTGCATAACGTGGCGGGCGCACGCCTGGCGCGCTCTCTTGGCATGCGCCGCGTGGTGCTGGCGCGCGAGTGCACGCTGGACGCCATCCGCGCCGTGGCGGATACCGGGGTGGAAACCGAGGTGTTCGTCCATGGCGCGCAGTGCGTATGTGTCAGCGGTCAGTGCCGGTACTCGGGGCTGATCGGCGGGCGCAGCGGCAACCGCGGGCGCTGCGCCCAGCCTTGCCGACTGCCCTATACCTGGCAGGGGGACATGCGCGCATGGCTGTCCCCGCGCGATCTGTGCCTGCGCGATCAGGTGAAGGCGCTGGCCAAGGCCGGGGTGTGCTCGCTTAAAATTGAAGGGCGGCTTAAACGACCCGAGTATGTGGCAGTCGTCACCCGCGCCTATCGCGGCGCGCTGGACGCGCTGCGCGCCGGGCGCTTTGCTCCCGCCGATGCGGCGGAGCGCGAGGCGCTGTCGCAGGTATTTTCGCGCACGTTCTTTCCCGGCTATGCCTTTGGCGCGCGCGACGCGCAGGTGATGAACCCCCAGCGCGTATCCAGCGCGGGCGTGGAGATCGGCACGGTGCAGCGCGTATCCCGCAAGGGCGATGTGTGGCTGGCGCAGGTGCAGCTGAGCAAAACGCTGCATAACGGCGACGGCCTGCAGCTGCGCGGCGCGAGGGAGCAGGATATCATTTACAGCGGTCCCGAGACGCCTGCCGGCAGCCTGGCGACCCTGCGGCTGCATCATCCTGCCCAGACGGGCGATGCGGCGGTGCGCATCGACGACGAGGCGCAGCTTTCCGCCGCGCGGGCCAGCTATCAGGCAAGCGCTCTGCCGCGCGTACAGTTTAACGCGCAGCTGACGGCGCAGCCCGGCCAGCCCGCCGTGCTGACAGTGCAGGACGACCGCGCGCAGGCGACGGTCTCAGGCGAAATCGTTCAGAGCGCGCAGAACGCCCCGCTGGATGAGGACCGCGCCCGCCGCGCGCTGGAAAAGACGGGCGATACAGCCTACAACCTGCGCGATTTGACGGTGACAGGCGAGAACGCCTACCTGCCCGCTGCCGCGCTCAACGCCCTGCGGCGCGAGGCGCTGGCGCAGCTGCGCGAGGCAAGAATCGCCGCGCACAGGCTGCCCCCGGCGGGGCCGTATCCGCCTGCCCCTACGCTGCCCGCGCGGGAGGATGTGCCGCCGCAGCTGTTTGCCCAGGCAACCGATCCCGCCCTGTGCAGTGCGCTGCTGGAAAACGGCGCGGATCAGGTGATCTATGCGCCGCTGGATATTACCGAGCCTGCCTTCTCGCAGACGCTCTTTCAGCTGCCGGACGCGGCCTGGGTGGCGCTGCCTGTGCAGTTGACGGATATGGAGCTGTCTCGCCTGACCGCGCAGATTGCGGCACATGGCTTGCGCGTATGCCTGGGCAGCGCAGGACAGCTGCCTGCCTGCCCGCCG
>ERZ1026772.623-NODE-623-length-24158-cov-8.272165_pt1 | contig 24158 bp, 19 predicted proteins | sample MGYA00380124_ERZ1026772 | MGnify/ENA primary metagenome ERZ1026772 (study PRJEB33269, sample SAMEA4719760) | human gut metagenome | biome: human-associated habitat; feature: organic feature; material: feces | place: Cameroon | collected 2013-10 ...
GGCGGTTTAGGGACTTGCACCCATTAGAGCATGTTCGTGCTGGACGAACCAAAAAAAACAGACCTCGGAAAGAAGTCTGCTTTTTGGAGGGTGAACGGTGGGGCTCGAACCCACGACAACCAGAACCACAATCTGGCGCTCTACCAACTGAACTACGCTCACCATGTTTAGGATTGCAAAGGTAATGATATTTTTTTAATCTGCAAGGGGTTGGTGGTGTTTTTTGGCAATAAACCCAAAAATCGGAAGCGGGAGGTGCAAAACTTGAACTGATTTAGAGAACTTCTTATTATATTTGCCCGATAGTTATAACTTGGCGAGCATTGGAAAATGAAACAGCGGAGACGCGTAAATCATTCCCGATGATTGCCTTAAAACAAAAACAAACAAATGGCAAGAGAAATAAAGTTTTCTCTGGTATACAGGGACATGTGGCAGTCTTCCGGCAAGTACGTGCCGAGAGTGGACCAGCTGGAAGAAGTTGCACCGGCAATCATTGACATGGGATGCTTCGACAGAGTCGAGACCAATGGCGGCGCATTCGAACAGGTAAACCTCCTTTTCGGCGAGAACCCTAACGTGGCCGTACGCAGATGGACTGCACCATTCCACAAGGCCGGCATTCAGACACACATGCTGGAACGCGGACTTAACGCATTGAGAATGAACCCGGTACCGGCAGACGTACGAGAGCTGATGTACAAGGTCAAGAAAGCACAGGGCACTGATATCGCCAGATCATTCTGCGGCCTGAACGACCACAGAAACCTGAAATTGTCGGTAGAATATGCGAAGAAAGCCGGGATGATTTCACAGGTGGCACTTTCCATCACCCACTCCCCTGTCCACACGGTGGAATATTACATGAGCATCGTGGACAAAGTCGTGGAATACGGCTGCGATGAAATCTGCCTGAAAGACATGGCCGGCGTCGGAAGACCGACATTCCTGGCAGGACTCACAAGCTGCATCAAGAAAAAATATCCGCACATCTTGGTACAATACCACGGCCACACAGGCCCGGGATTTTCACCGGCATCAATGCTGGAAGTAGCACGCGCAGGCGCTGATTATCTGGATGTTGCAGTAGAGCCGCTTTCATGGGGCAAGATTCATCCGGACGTGATAACCATCCGCGAAATGATGCGCGCCGACGGATTCATTGTCAAGGACCTGAACATGGACGCATACATGGAAGTGCGCCGCCTCACACAAAAATTCATTGACGATTTCCTCGGATATTGGATCAATCCTTCGAACCACCTGATGTCGTCGCTGCTCGTCGGCTGCGGCCTCCCGGGCGGAATGATGGGTTCAATGATGGCCGACCTGAAGGGATTCCAAGCTGCCATCAATGCTTCAGAACGCGCTCACGGACGTCCGGAAATCAGTCTGGACACGTTGATGGTCAAGCTGTTCGAAGAAGTACAATATGTCTGGCCGAGACTGGGCTACCCTCCGCTGGTAACGCCGTTCAGCCAGTATGTGAAGAACACCTCCCTCATGAACCTGCTGAACGTCCTCAACGGCAAGCCGAGGTGGACCACCATTGACAAGGACACTTGGGGCATGATTCTGGGCCGCATGGGACAGCTTCCGGGAACGCTTGCGCCGGAAATCATTGACCTGGCGAAGGAAAAGAACCTGGAATTCTACACTGGCAACCCGCAGGACATGTACCCGGACGAACTGCCGAAGTTCCGCCAGATGATGAAGGAAGAAGGCTGGGACGAGGGGCAGGACCAGGAAGAGCTTTTCGAGTTCGCAATGCACGAGAGGCAGTACCGCGACTACAAGAGCGGCGTCGCCAAGGAGAGGTTCAATGCTGAGCTTAAAGACTTGAAAACCAAGGCTGGAGCACCGATAAACGTCGTGCGCCCGGTAGTGGAAATGCCTAAGTTCAATGTCGAGGAATACGCGCAGAAATATCCTCATGCGGTTCCGGTACAGGCTCCGGCAAAGGGCCAGCTGATGTGGCAGTTGGATGTCGACGATGATTCTACGGCGCCGATCGCAGGCACCAAGGTCAATGCCGGCGAGGCAATGGGCCATGTCCAGACATACTACGGAATGGAAGACATTGTTCCGGCTATCGACGGCCGCGTGGTCGCTGTAACCGGTAAACAGGGCGACAAGGTGGTCAAGGGCGAGATTATCGCTTTCGTCGAAGGAGCGAAAGAATAATCACTTCCGTTTATATGCACGGCTCGGTCTGCAGATGATTTGAATGTCAATATCTTCCACGTGATATCCACGGAAACGCCGGCTTGAAAGACGGGATGAGACAAGTTCGATGGTCTCATCGTCGATCACATCCGTGAAAGTATTGTTCACATGGTCGTATAGGTGGATATGCTTGAAGGTATTGACATCGAAATACATCTTGCTGTTCGAGCTCATCCTGTAATTGTAGATTCCCAGCAATGCTATCTGCGTCAGGATGTTATATACTGAAGCCACGGTTACCTTGACGATACCGTCTTCCCTGATCTTGTCAGTGACCATGTCAGCGGAAGCATGGCCGAGAGCGAGCATGGCCTCATGGACAGCAATCCTCTGCTGCGTAGCTTTCAAATTATGTTTCTTCAGCAGGCGCTTGAATTCCTCGACATTCGGGGCTTCATATGTCTGTTTAATCATATATTGGACTCATTTTCCATTAATCGCGCAAAGTTAGCTATTTTTAACAATTATAAAATAGCTTCACATCGGGAAAATCCTGCAAGTCAGCCACTCGCGTTCCGGCAGAAAATAGTTATATTTGCAGGATATTTGGAACTAAATAATTATAGATATATGGACAGAAAAGTTCTTCTTATGATTCTGGATGGTTGGGGTGAAGGCAGACATGACCACTCCAATGCCATCTACACGGCCGGTGCGCCTTTCATTGACTCTCTCAGAGCGAAATATCCTATGAGCCACTTGCAGACATGCGGCGAGGCTGTCGGTCTTCCTGACGGACAGATGGGAAACTCCGAGGTCGGTCACATGAACCTTGGCGCAGGACGCGTTGTATATCAGGATCTTATGAAAATCAACAAGACCTGCCGCGAGCACAAGCTGCTTACCAGAGCGGAGATAAAAGGCGTATATGACTATGTAAAACAGACCGGCAAGAAGCTCCACCTCATGGGACTTTGCTCAACCGGCGGCGTACACAGCTCACTCGACCACTACTACGAATTCCTGAATGTCGCTAAAGAATATGGTCTGGACAATGTTTTCGTGCATTGCTTCATGGACGGACGTGACACCGACCCGCACAGCGGAAAGGGCTTCGTGGCTGATCTCGAGAAACATATGGCAGAGAGCACCGGAAAGGTCGCTTCCGTCTGCGGCCGTTTCTATGCAATGGACAGGGACAAGAGATGGAACCGTGTAAAAGAGGCTTATGACCTGCTCGTGAACGGACAGGGTGCAGCTTTCACCTCTGCAACTGACGGTATCCAGGCTTCATATGATGCTGACGTGACCGATGAGTTCATCAAGCCGATCGTCATTACCGATGCTGCAGGCGCACCTCTCGCCAAGATCGAGGAGGGCGATGCCATCATTTTCATGAATTTCCGCAATGACCGCGCACGTGAAATCACCGCAGTGCTCACCCAGCAGGACATGCCTGAGGAGGGAATGCACATCATTCCTAATCTCTATTACTGCTGCATGACTCCTTACGATGCTGCATTCAAGGGACTCCATATCCTCTTCGACAAGGAGATTGTCAAGGACACCCTCGGTGAAATCGTATCGAAGGCCGGACTTCACCAGCTCCGCATCGCCGAGACCGAGAAATACGCTCACGTGACATTCTTCTTCAACGGCGGCCGCGAGACTCCGTTCGAGAACGAGGACAGAATCCTGGTTCCTTCTCCAAAGGTGCCGACATACGATCTCCAGCCGGAGATGAGCGCTCCTGTCGTAACCGAGAAACTCATTGAAGCTATCGACACCGACAAGGAGGACCTCATCATCCTGAACTACGCGAACGGCGACATGATCGGCCACACCGGAGTTTACGACGCCATCTGCACCGCTGTCAGATGCATTGACGGCTGCGTCGAGAAGGTCGTTACCGAGGCCATCAAGCACAACTACGTGATCCTCATCACCGCCGACCATGGCAATGCTGATCACGCAGTTAACGATGACGGCACTCCGAACACAGCCCACTCGCTCAACCCTGTTCAGTTCATCGTTGTCAATGCCGGTGACGAGGTCAAGAGCGTAAAGGACGGCGCCCTCTGCAATGTAGCTCCTACCATCCTGAAGCTGATGGGTCTTCCACAGCCTGCAGACATGGACGCAGAGCCGCTTTTCTAGCGAATAATTGACACTTCATAATAAACCCGGTCAGAGTTCCAGTTGTGGGGATCTGACCGGGTTTGATTGTTTAGTTTCTGCGACTATTCCTCAGGGGATTCAGTCCTTTTGAGCTTCAGGACAGTGGTTCCCTCTGCAGAGAGGATAGAAACATTGTCATTGTCCGTCACCTGAACTTTTGCAGCAGCGTCAAGTCCTTCAAGCACAGCAGTTTCCACTTCCGGAGTAGGGCCCATCATCTTGGTCACGCCGACTTCTCCGAATTTGATCTCATCGCCTTTGACGCTGTATTCGCCGAAGAAATTATTGATGCTGGTGTTTCCGTGAACACCTTTCTCGTCGAAAGAAATGGAAGCCTTCTCGAAGCCGCCTTCTGTCGCGAGACCGCCGGCCTCCACGATTTCCCAATCTCCGATCAATGCCTTGGCCACATCAGACTTCTTCCCCGCTCCACAGCTGCAAATCACAGCCAGAGCCACGAACATAAGAATCACTTTTTTCATAATCTATTGATTTTAAATAATTTATAATTAATTGCAAACATCAAAGTGCTTAATTGGCAAAATTACATGTATTATATATAAAACACAAATCGCAGTAATCTGTATTTTACGTAAAACAGACATATGGAGAATTTGTTTTTTATAAAACACAAATTAGCAATGAGACAAGCCCATATTTTTTATAAAGACCAGTTGGCTGGTATTCTGACAGAAAACGATGCCGGATATGAATTCCGCTATTTCCCGAAGTAGTAGATAGCGTCACGGAGGTCTTTGGGGATAATGCGTGGATGAGCGGTGGATATAACCACCTAAAAAGGTGGTAAATTTCGAAAAGGTGGTAAATAATTGCTATCTTTGTGGAAACGTTAGTACTATGAGCAAATTGAGCGAGGCATACGAGAAATGGTTGGCTTTACAGCCTTTCTCTCCGACGGATTCGGCAAGACTTGACCGCAAGTTCATGCTGGACTTCAACTATAACAGCAACCATATCGAGGGTAATACCTTGACTTACGGCCAGACTGAGGTGCTTCTTCTCATGGGGGAGGTTATAGGCTCTGCCAAGATGAAGGACCTTGAAGACATGAAAGCCCACAATCTCTGTCTGAATCTCATGATTGAGGAGGCCAAGACTGCTGATCACCTTTCTGAGTCTTTCATCAAGCGACTCCATCAGGTGATGCTTCGTGAAGATTATACTGTCTATCGTGAGCTTTCTGGTGGTCGCCAGACAAGTTATGTCGTACACGCCGGCACATATAAGACCAGACCTAACTCTGTTATTACGCCTACGGGTGAACGCTTTGATTATGCCTCTCCTGAAGAGACTCCGTCTTTGATGTATGATCTGATTCAGTGGTACAACGAAGAAGAGCAGGCATGCAATCTTTCGCCGGTAGAGCTTGCAGCCTTGTTCCATTACAGATATATCAGAATCCATCCATTCGAGGATGGCAACGGCCGAATCGCGAGGCTTATTGTGAACTTCATTCTGCTCAGACATAACTATCCTATGGTTGTTGTGCTCAGTCGCAAGAAGACTACATATCTCAATGCTCTTGGCCTCGCTGATGTGAATGTTGGAGTAGTGCCCGCAGATGGCTCACATGCATCTATCGAGCAGATTAAACCATTTGTGAAGTACATGACGGATCTTATGGTATCTGAGATCAATCAGAACATTGCTTTCCTTCATGCTGATGCGAAGACTACTTGGTGGTATGATGGTGAGACTGTCACCTTCAGGAGCCCGAGAACAGTTTTGCTCCTGCAGCATCTGCAAAAGAATCCCAAAGCGACCATTGCAGGACTCGCGTCTGTGCTTGACATCAATACCTCAGCTGTCCAGAAACAGCTCTCAAACCTGCTGGCAAAGGGGTATATTACCAAAGATCCAGACACAAACAGCTACCGTGTAATAGCAGTATCTACCACCAAATAAGGTGGTAAATTTCCCAAAGGTGGTAAAAAAATCAGAGTCGGTGATGTGCCGGCTCTGATTTTTTTAGGGGATCGACGTGGTCGATTTATTTGAGTTCCACGCTGCCTGGCCAGGTGCCGGAGGCGGTGCGGGTGGTGCCGAGCTGGTCTTTATTGAAACCGTCGTGGCTTTTTACCCACTCTACGAACTTAGGAGCGAATTTACCATTCAGACGTGTATTGCCGTTATTGCTGTCAAGTGCGTTCAGGCGGGTGATGATGTCAGCCTCTTTAGCCTTCACGAACGACGCGGACGGTCCGTTCCACTTCCAGTAACCCTTTGAGCTGTCGAACGAAGAACCATTGCAGAATGACAATTCGCCGTCGGTCAAGACATTGGTCTTTTCCAGCCAAGCGCCATCAGTGTCGGTGGCTTTCGGGCCGATTATGTCATGATTCAGTTTTACTGACGAGTTCTTTTCCTTATAGAACACGAAACCATTGGCATGCTTGTTCACGAGAACACAATTGTCATACAAACTGAACGAGTGGCTGCTAGTGTAATTATTTGAGCGGCACAGCGCCATGGCATTTTCTCCGACGACCGTCGTATTTACGACAATTGTGAATCCGTCATTGTTCAGACAAACGGAACTACCTCCTGCCTGCTTGCTGACATTGTTGTAAATCGAGCAGTTGTTCATGCAGACTACTGATGGATTACCGCCGTGAATGACTGTGCCCCACCAGTTAGTCCTGAGAGTATTGTCGTAAATCTGGCAGTTGTTCATAAACAGGACTGCCTTTCCATTGGTCTGGATAAGGCCGCGGGATGCTCCCTTATTGTTCTTGAACACGCTGTCTGACACACGAATCAGACCATTACCGCTTTGAAGCAACATAGCGCTACCGGCGGAACCCATATTGCCGTCAAAAATACAGCCGCTGATATCAAGATTCGTTTCCTGGACAGAAATCGCTCCGCCGCTTGCCTGTTTTTCAGCCGTCAGATAAGAAAAGTTGCGGCTCGCCTCACAAGCAGTGAACACACAATTCTTCAAAGTCTGAACGGCAGACGCGCCATTGATATGAATTGCACCACCTGTGCCGACCGAAGTATAACAGCCTGTAAACGTGCAGTTTTCGATTATCTGAGTTCCATTGCTGTTATTGATTGAGCCACCGGTATTGTATGTATGATCTTCAGTGAACGTACAGCCTTTGACGGTAAGTTCCGCCTTGGCATTGTTGGTATAAAATGAGCCGCCGTTTCTACCATAGTTCTTGGAGAACGAGCTATTCTCCACTGTCACTTTGGCCTCGGAAACATGGATTGCTCCTCCGCTCAGACCACTAGTACCATTGGAGCCGTCCGTCACCTTATTACCGATAAAAGAGCAATCAACGACCTTTCCGGTCACGCCGGTTCCGTTGAAGACCAGTGCTCCACCATTATCAGTACCGCTGAAACCATTCTGGAAAGTCAGTCCGTCAAACAGGACATTTCCCTTTTTGGTGAGCCAAATCTGGGATTTTCCGCCACCATCGAATATGGTAGCATTAGCCTTGGCGTCCCTTGCTTTAAGGCTGGCGCCTTTCGCATCAGCAGGATAGCCGCCATAGACGCTGAAATCAGCACCTTCAGTTTCAGAGACGAGCGCAGCTGTTACTGAATATGTTCCAGCAGACATATAGACGTTCATTACGGCACCCTTGGCAAGAAGAGCTTTAAGTTCTGTGAGTCCTGCGGCATTGTCCCAGTTGCTTCCGTCCTTTCGTCCTTTCGCCTCGGCAGAAACATAGTATCTGTCATCGAAGCCGACCACCTTTCCGAGAGGAAGGATATGACCCTTTTCGACGACAAGAGACTTCGTAGTAACCTTCTTGGCAAGTTCCTCACCGTCTGCGTCTGTCAGCACTACTGAGAAGCCTTCGAGTGTGGATGGTGCAACGGCAGCGTAATATGTGCCCGCACCTGAAACATTGAGCGTAACGACATCAGCATCAGCGCTCTTCAATGTTATTTTGGAGACGGCAGCATCTACTGCTTCGATACGCAGCAGACCGCATTGGTTCTCGAACGTGAGAGAATTGCTGCCGCTCCATTCTGCAACGGAAAGGCTCGCGTGAGCGAAGGTTCCGTCCTGAATCTTAGGAGTAGAGACATTGATCTTGCCGTCCACGTAAGCGGCTGACGCGTCGAACGGATAGACCGCAGAAAGGCTGCGAGTTCCTTCGAACTGTTCCAATGTGAAGGCTGCAGGAACTTTCACGGTAATGGAAGCGGAGCCGTCTGCCTTGATGTTTTCGGCAACAAGAGCCTCGGATTCAGAGATTCCGGTCTCGCCGTTCACCTCATAAAACACAGAAACCTTGTCGCCGACAGACCAGAGCACGGTGCCGTCTTCCTTGATTTCTGTTTTCGTTGATACTTTCTGGACTTCTGCGGCCTGACTGGTTTTCGCAGAAACTTCAAATGTCATATCCACGAGCTGGGCCGGGTCAATTTCCCGACCCGGTCCCTCGTTCTCTTTATTGCAGGCAACCAATGTCACGGCCGCCATTGACAAAATTGTTAAAAATCTGTTCATCAGGTTTCTTAGTTTTACCAATTGAATTCATCTTCAATGGTATACACATCGTGTATTACGTTTGTCTTAACATTCTCATTAGACATCGCAAAAGATGCATCTACCATAAAGGTGCTGATTTCAATCATTGGAGTTGTATATGTTTTACCCCCCCCCAGCATTTTTTCCAAGTGTTTCATAATTATGTGTTTTGTCAGGAATTATCTCAATCCTTTGCCTTCAAGATACTTGATGACGAGCTCGGCGACATCGGTCTGCACGAAATCCGAGCCGGAGGCAATGAACTTGTCCAGCGGAGTGTAGTCTCCGTTGCGCAGGGCATTATCCCACTGGTCAAGGAGATTGGAATATGAAAGATATCCTTTCACATGCATCTTCGTTCCGAACTCAGGAATGGTATTGTTCAGATATACGGCGTTTCCGTACTGGAAGAGTTTCGCGCCGATCATACCGGAGTATGAAGACGTAGCCTCCACACTGTTTACGTACGGATGAACCGCTACCAGAGGATTAAGCTTCTGATATTCAGCAATGTCTCCGCTGGCGAACAGCATGACCTGGTCCTCCACGCCGGCTTCATAAATGGCTTCAAGCACCTTTGCCGGAACATTGTTTTTCCCCGCAAGGTCAAGATTGACATAAATCTTGTCCTTGGTGGCCTTGAGAGCCTCCAAGAGGGTCGGGACCTTGGCGACATTGTTCTGCTCGTCCTTATAGACCTTGCCGTTACGAACCATGTCGAAGGACTTGATCTGCTCCAGCGTCAGAGAAGAAACGGCACCGACACCGGTAGTCGTCTCATTGACAGTCTCATTGTGCATAAGGACAAGCTGTCCGTCCTTGGTAGTGCGGACATCAAGTTCCACCATATCCACTCCGGCCTCGATCGCGTGAAGGATGTTAGGAATGGAATTGTCCGGAATCCCCTGCTTGAAGGATTCCATTGTATTGCCGCGGTGCGCAACAACATAGATGCGACTCACCGCAAGGTCTTCCTCCCACTTCTCCTGAACAGCATCGCAGAGTTCAAGCAAAGATGTGGTCTTGGGATTGATCTGTCCCTTATCCTGATCTTTTACTACATACTCGGTGCTGTTGCAAGAGACAAGTGCGAGTGATGCTACGAGAAATGATGCAAAAAATTTTCTCATTGCAGTATAATTAGATTTGACGGTTCGTATGACGTCTGTCGTGACCGAACATCGGCCATTCTGATGCTGCAGGTCCTTTGCAGAACTTGTTGTCGTTCTTGTCATAAGGGCGGAATGCGATCACGCCAGAGAATGTTCTGGTATCGGAATCAGTAAATGAGATATAAACGATACCATCGTCACCGATGACTACAGATGACCAGATCTTCGCCATACGGAGGCCTTCAAATGTCTTGGCATCTTTCGACATTACTGCGTCTGCGATATCTGCTTTCAGCAACAAGTTACAGTTCTTGTCAACGACATAATACTGACCGGACTCTGTTCCGAAGTGAATGTTTCCGGCAGCATCAACAGCCGGTGAACCAGCCACCTTCTCCTGGACTTTGTAACGTCCGATGACTTTGCATTTGCCGTCAGCATCAGCGGTCTTAGGATCAATGACTACGATTCCACCATCGTCCTGACCGGTAGTGAATGCGAGAGCAGCTACGATGTAGCCTTCAGAAGTAATGGCAACACCACCCTGATCCTGCACAGCGCCGTTATCCTCAACATAGTGGTTCACAACAATATTACCGGTCGCAGCCTCCACAGCATAAACTCTTGTTCCTACCTGGTCTGTAAGGACACCTGCAACGCATGGCTTTCCGTTAAGCGTAAGAGCTGCGATTCCTCCCATCGGAGCTTGTTTGACAAAAGTCTGCTCTTTGTTACTGTTCCATTTGCCCCAAGCCGGATTAACTTTATTGTCGCCGCCATTGTCGAGGGTATTCTGGGCTATGGTCCAAAGACCCCAGTTTCCACCATACCAGCTCACATAGCCGTCTTTCGTAAGAAGCAATCCCGTACGGCAGCCTCCTGCAGGCTGGGCGAAGCCATTGCGCTTTCCGGTAGCCTTGTCTGCAGAAACGGCGATTCCATTTTGTCCAGTGCAGCCGAAATAGATATTCTTGTCGCCAATACCACCTATACTTGCCTGATATGCAGGCTCCGGTGTAGTTCCATCAGCCCTATACCACTGGCTGAATGACCATTTCACTGAACCGTCAGCATTGTAGGCGATAAAATGGCCATCCTTATCGGCTGAACCGCAACCGATGAAAACGGTGCCGTCGGTGTCGATTGAAGGAGTGCCGTAAGTCACGCCTTTATTGACAGCTGTGAACATTTCCTTGTCGAACACTTTCTTGCCGTCCTTGTCGAACTTGTAGAGCTTGTTCGATCTTGTAGAACACCATACGCTTCCGTCATTGGCGATAGCCGGAGAGGTGATGGCATTATAACCTTCCATATATCCGACCCAAAGAACATCGAGGCCGCCAGTTTTGGCAACAGGAGCCGGATCCACTACGACAAGCTTCTTTTTGCTTGCCTTGTTGCCGAGGTCATCTGTCAATGACAGTGTCACGGTATATGTTCCGTTGGTCTTGAATGTGTATTTCACATCCTCGTCATGCTTTTCGAGCTTTTCGCCGTCGACTGTCCAGTCGTAAGTATATGGCTTCTTTCCACCAGTGCTGGTGCTGGTGAAATGAATTTCGTCTCCTGCATAACAAGGGTTTGCAGAAATCTCGAAACTTGCAGTAAGACTGCTTACTTCAACCTTCTGCTTCTCGCAGGCAAGAACTGATACCAGCGCGCCTGCTACCAGACATAATGTTTTAATCTTATTCATAATGTTTTAATGATATGGGTTTTACAATTATTGTTCTGCTCCTGAATAACCGGGATTCTGCGTATATGCTCCGCCGGCTTTATCTCTTTCATCCTGAGGGATAGGCCAATACATGAGGAAGTCACGTCCGTTCCACTCGGAATACTGCTTGTCAATCCACTTCGAGAAATCTGCAGAATGATGTCTCAGTCCAATTCTCTTTATATCGAACCAGCGGTGTCCTTCAGCATAGAACTCCCTGCGGTTTTCATCGAGAATAAGCTTTTCGAGCTCATCTTTTCCGAGTGATGCAGGCAAGTTCACCGATGCATACCTCTTTTCGAGAAGTGAAAGAAGGGTCTCTCGCGCTCCCGAATAATCTCCGCTAGCCCACTGCGCTTCAGCTTTTATGAGATATACGTCTGCCAATCTCATACACATCAGCGGAGACTGTGAAGGCTCCGGATTCTTTATGAACTGGCCGCCCTGTCCGTTAGGGAATTTAATGATCGGCTTAGGGTCCTCGGTAGAGAATGTCGCCGCCTTGCGGATGTCTCCAGATCTTGCCGCATCGTCACTGTACAGTTTGGTCCAGCACTCGTCAGTCGGAGAGTAGTTGTATGAGCCGTCAGTATCATTGACACTCTCGAACAAACGGTTGTAATTGGTAGAGCGGATGTTTATCGGGGCGAATATTATTTCCTTGTTCGAAGTGCCGTTGATGAACATTGACGCGAAATCCGTACTGTTTGAGTTCAATGAGAAACGGCCGGACTTGATCACGTCGTCGGCAAGGGCAACAGCTTCAGCGTCCTGCGCCATCCAGAGCATTATCTTCGCACGGAAAGCCTTGCAGAATTCCTTGGACGGATAGGCGAAGCTCTTGAATTCTCCCAGAAGGTCTTCAGCAGACTTCAGGTCCTCAACAATCATTGACCAGACCTCTTCCTCGCTGGAACGCGGAACGATTTCCGTGCTGCCTGAAACCTTTATGATAGGAACTCCGCCATAACGCTGCACGAGTCCCGTGTAGATCATTGCCCTGAACAGATAGCCTGTTCCGAGTGCGGTCTTGACGTCGCTGCTGCCCTGGTTGGATGCTCCAAGTGCTGATTTTATCAAAAGGTTGGCATAGTTGAGTTTCTGATAACAATACTGCCATCTGGTCAATGGAATCTTTGCAGAAGCCGACTGCGTCTCTCCATGGACATCCGAATAGGAAAATCCCGGACCGCCTTTGAAGTTTTCTGCCAGATAATCTCCTTCAAACCACAAATTGGTCAAAAATGCTTCGTATTGATGGAGAGTACCGTTTGTCAACAGCGCGAGGTCATTGTCGGTAAGCTTGTTGGCAGGAATCTGTCCTTTCGGACTCGGATTGTCCAGCCACGAGCATGATGCCGCAAGAACCGACACGCACAAAATCATTGAAATAAATATCTTGTTTTTCATATCTGTCAGTAATTTGGATTGATTACATCTTTTAGAACTGGATCTGGATACCGAAGAGGTATGACCTGAGTGAAGGCTGGTATCCGAAATCGACACCGTAACCGGCTGATGCCGGACCGCTCGACATCGAGACTTCAGGGTCATATCCGTCATACTTGGTGAGTGTCAATGCATTGTCCACAGAGAAGAAGACTTTTGCAGAATTCGACTTGATGGCTTTCAGCACCTTGTCCGGAAGATGATAGGAAAGAGTTATCGTCTTGAACTTGAAATAAGATGCATCCTCGAGATAACGGGTAGATGTCAGGATGTTGTAATCCACGTCCCAGCCGGTATGCACTCCTGAAAGAACCGGACGCGGCATGTCATTGATTCCCGAACCTTCGCGCCAATAATGATTGGCGGCGTGCTTGCTCACATTGAAATAGTTGGTCACTGACTTTCCGGAATCATCCGTCACGGTTCCTGAGCTGAGTCCGAGATGCTCGGTACCTTCCTGGCCGCAGCCCTTCCACGCAGCGAACACCTTGCCTCCGATGCTGTACTGGCAGAAGACTGAAAGTTCAAGTCCTTTCCAGCCGAAATTGAGGTTCGCGCCACCGAAGAAATCAGGAGTCGCCTTCCCGACACGCATCCTGTCATCGTTATAGTCAATGTCCCCGTCACCATTGACGTCAGTATAGATGCAGTCACCGGCTCTTACGCCTTTCGCATAGAGTTTTGCAGGAACATCCTCGTCATGCTGATAGATTCCCTCGAAATTGAGCATATACCAGGAGGAAACAGGCTGGCCAGTGATGAGCGCGTGCTTGGTACCTCCGTAAAGATTAGCCTGCTGTATAGGGATGATATCCTTGCCGTCAAGAAGTTTGGTAAGTTTGTTCTTGTTATAGGATATGTTCGCGTCCAGATAGAGATGGAAGTCTCCGACTTTCAGCGGTGTACCACCCACGGTGAGTTCGAAGCCGTCATTGGATATGCTTCCTATGTTGGATGTAAGTGTCGTGTAACCAGAAGTTACGATTACCGGCTTCTGATAGAGCAGGTCGTCGGTAGTAGCATGGAAATAATCGAAATCGACATGCATCCTGCCCTTGAACAGCTCCGTATTGACTCCGAAATTGTACTTTGTCGAAACCTCCCACTTCAAGCCCTGGGCAGGAGTAGAGAATGCAAGACCGGAAACGCCGTTATATGAGGAGCCCGCGCTGACGAGGTCCATTGCGGCCCAGTTGCTGATACCGTCCATGGAACCTGTCTGGCCTGCTGATACGCGGAAACGCAGTTCATCTACCACATCGTTCTTCGGGAAGAACTTTTCATTGGAAATGATCCAGGCGAGGGACGCAGCCGGGAAGAATCCGAATCTGGATTCCTGCGGGAAACGTGACGAGCCGTCAGTTCTGAACGAAGCATTGAGGACATATCTGTCCTTCCAGTTGAATGCTGCCCTGGCAAACCAGGATTCGAGGGCGTATGCATTGTAACCGATGCTTCCGCTGTAAATCTGGGTTCCGCTCGTTATGAGGTTGAAACTAGATGACGGGAAGGCATTGTTCGCATAATTGTCTGAAGCCGCACCGAAATTGGATGCGCTGTAATTCTCGTATGAGAAACCGGCCATAAGGTTATAGGTCAGGCCTTTCCACTTGTTCTCGTATGATGCCACGGCATCGAACACATATCTGAGACTGGTATTCTTCTGCTCTGAAAGTGCGTGCCAGCCATCCTTGTAACCACGCTCGGTATTGAGTTCCGTGAGCTTCTTGGTGGTATGGTCATAGATGGAGTATGCACTGAGGGAAGGCGTGAACTTGAAACCCTTGAACGGAGTAAAATCCATGGAGAACGTCCCTTGGAGCTGGAATCTGTTCGTCCAGTAATCTTCCTCGTTGATAGCCATCACAGGGTTATGACGGACAAGACCGTCCTTGCTCATTGTCCTGTAATCTCCGCTGTCGGCATTGACCCTGGTCTGGAAGCCCTTGGAGTCGGTGGTTCTCGTGCAATACGGTGTGTACCAAGGCTGTTCCTCGCGGGCAGCTCTCAAGACCTTGAGCGAGCCGTCCTGCTCTTCGATCATGTCGTAACGGGAGAATGCTCCGGAAAGGTTGAGATTTACCTTGAGCCAGTCCGTAAGCTTCTGGTTCACCTTGGAACGGAGGGTGTATTTTCCGAAATTCGTCTTGTTGAGATATCCCTGCTGTCCCTCGGCACCGAATGAGAGGAATGCCTGTGTCCAGTCGTTGCCGGCCTGAACGCTTGCCGATGCAGTGTAACGCTGCGCAATTTTTCTGGAGATGGATCCTACCCAGTCGAAATCAGTGATGTTCTCCGGTATCGAAAATGTCTTCAGTTCCTTTTTCTGGAGGTTATAGTTGTCGAAAGCCTCCTGCATGACCTTGATATACTCCGATGTGTTCGCCATCTCGATATCCTTGGCAATGTTGGAAAGGCCGTATGTGCCGTTCACGCTGATTATCGGCTTTCCGGACTTACCGCTCTTGGTAGTGATGACAATGACTCCAGAGTTCGCCCTTGAACCATAAATGGCTGTCGCAGAGGCATCTTTCAGCACCTCCATGCTTTCAATATCAGAGGCGTTGATATTAGGATAGGACTCTGCAGGAATGCCGTCCACCACATAAAGCGGACTTGAACTTCCTGCGATGGAGTTGACTCCACGGATAATCACATTAGGGCTTGAACCCGGAATTCCGGATGCATTGCTGATACTCACACCAGGGGCTCTTCCCTGAAGCGCCTTGATAGGGTCCATCTCGGCGCCACGGTCCACCTGGTCCATTTTTACGGACGAGATGGATGAGCTGACAAGCCTCTTGGACTGACTGCCGTAACCTACTACGACAGTCTCCTCGATGGCAAGCGCGTCTTCTTCAAGCACGACCCGGACCGGAGTGGCATCCTGCGGCGTCGCTATCTTCTTCTCGACATATCCGAGACAAGAAAATGTCAGCTGAGGGACATCGCCGTCAACAGTCATCGTGAAACTTCCGTCAATGTCGGTCAGACAGCCTTGATTCGCTTTTCCGCCAATTACTGCGACACCTACAATCCCGAGTCCCGACACATCCACTACTTTTCCTGTCACAGTGTGTTTCCCGACTTTCGGGCTGACCTTTACGGGTGAGATCAGAGCTATCTGACGGCCTTTGATCGTATAAGTAATTCCAGTCCCTTCCAAGATAGCCTTCACAGTCTGTTCAATGTCCGCACTTTTCACATTTGCAGAAACTCTTGCATTTGTATCCACGTTCTGGGCATCATAGAAGAACGAGTAATTACTGTTCTTTTCCACTGCCGCAAGTGCCTCGCGAAGCGTGACACCTTTCAGATTCAGCGTAATCTTCTCCTGGGCGAGTGCCGTTCCGCACATAAGCAGGAAAAAGGATATTGCTGCGCATATCAACTTTTTTACTTGCATAAGATTTATGTGATTAATTTAATAGACTATAGCAGATTTAGGGCTCTCGAAACGATAGTTCACACCTGTAGTCGCGCTGATGATGGAAAGCACGGACTCGAGAGACTCGTCGGTTATCGTGAAGTTTATGCAGCCTTTCCCGACAAGATTGTCGGCCAGAACCACATTTACGCCATACCACATGGACAAGTCATGGCACACCTTGTCAAGAGTCGCATCCTGGAACGACAGGCGTTCCATGCACCACAACATTGACCCGCGCACATCACCCTTTCCTATTCTCACCTCGCCGCTTTTCTTGTCGAAAACCGCTACTTCACCAGCCTTCATTATGCTTTCTTTCTCCTCTTCGATTCCCGTCAATGACACGGATCCTTCCACCAGGCTGACAATCACCTCATCCAGCCGTGAATCCACATCGAACTTGGTTCCCAACACCTTGATTTCCAGTCCCCCTGTCTGAATGATGAACGGCTTTTTCTTGTCCTTGGCCACATCGAAGAACACACGTCCTTCCGCCAAGACGTTCCTGTCCTTCTCGCCGAAATGTTTTCCGTATGTGACAGACGCTCCGGCATTGAGGACCACGTCACTCCCGTCCGGAAGACAGACACGGCTCTTTCCGGAAACGCTCGCGAACGTGACAGGCTTGTCTCCATACGATTCATATATGTCGTAACTGAATATCGAAACGACTGCAACAGCCGCGGCAGCTGCAATTCCGGCAGCAATGCGGACAAACCGGGAGGAGAACAAACTCGTCCCATGTTCCGCAGCCAAGCGCCTGTTGAGCTCCTGCCAAGCACTATTTACGTCAAAATCAGGAGTTTCCGCGTCCACAATCTCGTTCCATACTTTCAAGAACTTGCGATACTCGGCATCATTTCCAGGCACGGCCAACCACTCCGCGAACAACTTTTCCTGTTCCGGAGAGTTAGTTTCTCTCAAATGTCCGGCTAATACTTTTACGATTTCCGTCGGTATGCGTGTCTTCATAATTACGTGACTTTACTATAAAGACACATCCTGACACACCGCTACCCTCAAAAAAATTGATTATTTTTTCAAAACTACATGAAAATAAGAAAAATATAAAGTTTTTTCACGGCGATACGCATATATTTCAGGGCCCGGGACATATATCCTTCCACGGTCTTCACGTCCAATCCTGTCCTGGAAGCAATCTGCGCGTATGTCAGTCCTTCCTTACGGCTCATATTGAAAATATCCCGGCACTTTTTCGGAACCGAAGAAGCTGCCTCCCAAGCTATTTCTATCAATGTATCCGTATCGAATTCGTAAATTTCCTCATAAGACACCGATGATGCCGTCTCCAGTTCCTCATGGCGTTTGCGGGAGCGAATCTTGTTCAAACTGCGGTTGTGCACCGCCCTTTTAGCGTAAGTTTCGAAAGACTTTTCAATGCTTATGGATGTCCGGTTGCGCCACAGATGCATAAAAAAGTCCAGCACGACCTCTTCGGCATCCATACTGTCTCCGGTGTAGAAATAGGCATAACGGCAAAGAGGCTCATACCAAAGATCAAACAACGCCTTAAAACTCGCGTTGTTTCCTTCAGCACTAGAATTCCACAATATGTCCGTAGCCTTTTCTTCCATCAGTTACGAATTATCTATTTGTTCTATGCAAATACTGTGGCGAAAGTATATAAATAATCGGTCAACTCCAAGATTTTTTTAGAGACGCCCCGCTTCCGTCGCAATCATCTCCGCGAAGGCGGGCCAGGAGTGGCGGGATATGAAATGGCGGATGGCGGTCTGGTTCAGCTGTTTGGGGGAATTGAGGATGGACACCAGTTCGGGGATGGAGCGGTATGTGCGGCAGACATTGTCGGAGGCCAGGTCGGCGAAGGCGCCGAAAGACGGACCTATTGGCTCGCCCCCCATGGTGATCGTGTCCATGAGAACGCCGGAACCGGAAACGGAGCCGGGGAGATAGGGGAAAACCACGTATTTGCTGGACGGGATGAGACTGCGGAGCTCTTCGAAAGATGCTGAACGGTTCTCGAAAAGGAAGTGAGTGGAGGACGAAAGGGAAATGCTCTGCTCTATCGACGCTGACAGAGAAGCATCGGAACAACGGCCCACTATGTGGACATCAAGGCCCGCATCACGGATTTCCGGATGGGAAACGAACTCCAGGACGCCCTTATATGGAAGGACATTGCCCCAGATGAGGATGCGGTGGGAAGACATGTCGGGTGCGGGGACATCGGTCGTCGGCATCGGATGGCAGACGTATTTCACCTTGGCGGGATCGCCGCCGAAATTGGAAATCAATGACTTGGCGTATGCGGCCGTGTCGGTGGAATGGGACAGCACCAGGGCCGACTGGCGGAGCATGCGCATTGTCAGGGAACGGGACATCCAATTCTCGCCCTTGTGCGGACGCGGATTGTGGAAAATGAATATGACCTCGCGACGGCGCAGCTTTATGATGACAAGCGAAAGCATTGCCGCAAGATACTGGATGAACGCAAGTTTGTGGAACGCTATGGTCTCCACGAAACTCAGCAGGAAAACATCGGCAGAGAAAGAATAGCGAAGCAAGGTCAAGCCTTGCGAAAGCCGCGGTTTATTCTCAGAATCAAGCACTTCGAAATACGACGCAAGCTCCTTTTTCAAGTGGATGAAATAAGGATTGGGGTAACCTCCCTTGCGGTTGGCCGACGGAGCCACGTAAATTTTCCTGCGCATAATCCGGTCCGTCAGATCAGAAACATCAGATAACCAAGGCCCATGAGAACGGACAATGCGAATGTCGACATGACAAGCATCGGAAGCATCGGGTCCAATGCCTTGCCTTCACGGGTCCAGATAAAATAGAGATGCACCGCGAAGAGCGGAAGCGTCAGGAAGAAGAGCCAATGCCAAGGGTCCGGGAACCGCAGCAGATTGAATGCCACCAGGCAGAGCCATCCGCCTGCGATGAGGGCGGTATGATAAATCTTGGCGCCCTTCACACCTATGCGCATGGGAGTCGTCACACGGATTCCGGCATCGGTTTTCACGTCGCGTATATTATTGACATTCAATACTCCTACGCTGAAACAGCCGATGGCGACAGCAGGAAGGAGAAGAATCATTGACGGTATCGTATGCGCCACTACGAAATATGCGCCCAGCACTGAAACGAGGCCGAAGAATATGAACACCGAGAGGTCACCAAACCCCCTATAGCCGTAAGGATTGCTGCCGAGGGTGTACTTTATCGCACCTCCGATGGCTGCCGCGCCGAGAATCATGAGGCAGATCGGTTCCAGCTGGAACAATGTTCCGAAAGAGGCCTGAAGCATCAGGAGTCCGGACAATGCACATGCCACGGTCATCACCACGATGAAACGCTTCATTTCGGTCACTGTGAGCCCGCCTTCCACCAACGAATACTTCGGGCCCTTGCGCTTGGCATTGTCCACACCGCTCAACGAGTCGCCGAGTTCATTGGAAATGTTGGAAAGAACCTGGAGACAGACCGTGGTGAGCATCACCAGCAGCGCCACCTTGAAACTGATACGATAGTCAGCAGCTGCCAACATGATGCCCAGCGCCACTCCCGCAAGAGAGAGGGGCAGAGACCTCAGCCTCATGGACTTTATGTAGTATGACAATTTCTTCATCATTTCATTTTCTTAGGGAAAAACACCTTTATAGCTACAGATATGCCATGCACGACGGCATAGACAAATCCCTGACTTCTACAATCATATATGAACTGCTGATGCGGAGGACGTCCGTCAGGAGCATAAAGATAAGCAATCCTGTCATGAAGGGAACATGACCGGTCACGCCATTTCTGGACATGCTCTGAACGGTCGCACGTGCACAGCACACCGGGCGCCACCACGCGGACGACATTGGCCTTGAAGGCCCTTACGCCATAGTCAATGTCTCCGTAGGAATGCTGGTAATGGATGTCCAGATTTCCCAGAATCCTGTAGACATGCGACGGGACCAGCACCAGCTTGCCATCGAATGTGTAACATGGAACCGGAATCGCAGGGTCCGGCTCGACGATCTTGCCCGACTTGTTGCGTCCTCCATAACTCAGTTCTCCGGAGGAATCTTCCGCCGTACCGACCACTATCGCCTTGTGTCTCAGGAACATTGACGTTTCCATAAGACATGCGAGAGCTCCTTCTTTCATGCGTGCGCGGACATTGGTCCAAAGGTAGAAATCGGGCGCGTCCTTCGCGGCTTCTTCCCACGCGGCGTGCATCCCTAGATTCCAGTACAACGTCCCGCTTCCGCGGACAATGCGGGTCTGCGGAAAGTTTTCTGCAACGGCTTCGGCAGTCCCGTCCGTGCACCCGTCATTCACCAGATATACCGTGAAGGAATACATGCCGTCGCCCTTCATGGAATCTATCTGCTGATAACAATTGCGCAGGCAATCCAGAGTCTGTTCCAGACTGTTGTGGACTGTCAGAAGTACCGCTACTTTCTGCATTATGAATCGAGTTTAAGAACAGCCATAAACGCACTCTGAGGCACCTGTACAGTACCGATCTGGCGCATACGCTTCTTTCCTTCCTTCTGTTTTTCGAGCAGTTTACGCTTTCTGGTCACGTCACCGCCGTAGCATTTCGCCGTCACGTCCTTACGAACCTGGCGCACGGTTTCACGGGCAATGATTTTCGCACCGATCGCCGCCTGTATCGCGATGTCGAACTGCTGACGAGGAATGAGGTCCTTCAGTTTCAGGCATATCTTCCTTCCGAAATCATATGCCCTGTCCTCATGGATCAGCGTAGAAAGCGCGTCGGCAGGGTCACCGTTCAGCAAGATGTCCAGCTTGACCAGTTTCGCAGGTCTGTAACCCTTTATGTGATAATCGAATGAGGCATATCCCTTCGAAATCGTCTTGAGCTTGTCATAGAAGTCGAACACGATTTCGGAAAGAGGCATCTCATACGTAAGCTCCACCCTGTCGGCAGTGACATAATGCTCGCCCATGAGGGTTCCGCGCTTGTCGATGCAGAGTTTCATTATCGGACCGTAGAACTCCGTATTGGTAATGATCTGCGCCCTGATATATGGCTCCTCGATATGGTCGATGAGCGTCGGGGCAGGAAGTCCTGACGGGTTATGCACGTCAATGCACTCGCCCTTGGAGGTGTATACCTTGTACGACACGTTAGGGACAGTCGTGATGACGTCCATGTTGAACTCCCTGAAAAGCCTTTCCTGTACGATTTCCAGATGGAGAAGCCCGAGGAAGCCGCAGCGGAAACCGAATCCCAGCGCCATGGATGACTCCGGTTCGTAGACGAAGGAAGCATCGTTCAGCTGGAACTTTTCCAATGTCGCACGAAGTTCCTCGTATTTGTCCGCCTGCACCGGATACATTCCGGCGAAAAGCATCGGTTTCACCTCCTCGAATCCCGCAATCGCCTCTTTACAAGGCCTTTCCACATGTGTGATGGTATCGCCGACCTTGACCTCCGCCGCAGTCTTGATACCGGAGATGATATATCCCACATTGCCGCAGCTGACCTCCTGTGTCGGCGACAGCCTCATTTTCAGCACACCGATTTCATCCGCGACATATTCCTGTCCGGTGTTGAAGAACTTGACCTTGTCACCGGTATGGATAACGCCGTTCTTGATCTTGAAATATGCGATAATGCCTCTGAACGAGTTGAATACAGAGTCGAAAATCAATGCCTGGAGCGGTGCTTCCGGGTCTCCTTCCGGTGCCGGAATCTTCTCCACGATGGCATCCAGAAGCGGTGCCACGCCTTCTCCCGTCCTCGCGGAAACTTGGAACACTTCCTCCGGGTCGCACCCGAGAAGGTCGCAGACCTCGTCGGTCACCACGTCCGGACGCGCGGCATCCATGTCGATCTTGTTCAGGACCGGTATAATCTCCAGACCATGGTCAATGGCCTGATACAAGTTCGAAATCGTCTGTGCCTGAACGCCTTGCGTAGCATCCACCACAAGCAGCGCACCTTCACAGGATGCGATGGAACGGGACACCTCGTAAGAGAAGTCCACATGGCCCGGGGTGTCGATGAGGTTCAGCACATAAGGTTCTCCCTTATATTTGTACTCCATCTGAATCGCATGGCTCTTGATGGTGATGCCCTTTTCCCTCTCCAGGTCCATGTTGTCCAGGACCTGATTTTCCATCTCCCTCGCGCCCAACGTCTTGGTAAGTTCAATGAGCCTGTCGGCCAATGTGCTCTTGCCGTGGTCAATATGGGCAATGATGCAGAAGTTTCTTATATGTTTCATTTGCCCTCCTGTTTCTGAACTTCAGCGTTGTCCGAAGAATCTGCCGGTGCATATCCTGCAACTTCCTCATCCGGAATATTCGACCTCATCATCGCCACGAGAGACAGCTTAAGGTCGTGTGACACAGTCTTTTCGCCGCCTTTCTCCAATTCATCAATCAGGTAATAGAGGAACTGGCAGGCACGCTCGAAGTCATCTGCCGCATACTCGTAGAACTGCATGTAGAAGTTCGCCGTCGTGAGCAATTCCTTGCCGAGACGTGCTCCGAGGTCGGCTGCCTTGTCAGGTGCTCCGGCTGCGAAATAATCCGACACCATATTGATCACCATATAGTCATTGGTATAGAAGCCGAGAGGAATCGACTCCAGCGGCCATACGTGATCCGGCATTGACTCCTGACATTTGTCCAGGACTTTCAGGGCCCTTTCCTTGTCGCCTGCCTTCAGGAGAGCATTGGCCGTAGCCACGAAGAGCTCACGCTGCGGAAGCACACCGAGGAAGGTGTAATAGTTCTGATAGTCAACGTCATAGTTATCCTGGCGGATGGAGTCCCATGTGAAGACGTTCATCATCTTGTCATAGAGTTCGTCCACGTCCACAAGTCCAGGATCCGCTGAAGAAATCTTGTTGCGTATCGGCACGAACTTGCTGGAATAGCCCTCGTACATGAGATAATCCTTCAGTCCGATATTGAGGTCGCCGCCCTGGCTCAGGACATTCAACGGTCTGTCCCACTGATAGTTGGAGAGCAAATCAAGAATAAAGAGTTCCGGCTTGGTGATATAGTTCTTGCCCTTGGGAATTTCCAGAACTATCTGGTCCGGAATCATATCCGCGAACTTGGGACTTACGATGCCCGATTTCAGAGCATTTTCCTTGTTCACCGGAATGCTTATCCTCCTGGACATGATATAGTCCACTTTCTTGCCGTTTTCCAGCACCAGTTTGGCGTCAGGATGCTTGAACACCATCATCACGTCGGAAATCGGAATGACCTGGTTCCTTGAATCAGAGATGTATATGAAGTCATTGGTACCGTAAAGGTACTGCTCCACGCCCACTGTCAGCGGAAGCGGCTTCGATTCGTTGCAAGCCCATTTCATCTGACCGATGTGCCAGTCCGTACCGAGGAGCGAAGTGTTCACGATGCGGACATCCGGACGGACATTTTCGACCTCCTGGGCATACCAGAGAGGGAAAGTATCATTGTCACCATGAGTGATGAGAATGCCCTGCTCGCCCACGGAATTCAGATAGTTTCTCGCCATCTCGACCGAGGTGCGGCGGTTGCTTCTGTCGTGGTCGTCCCAGTTCTGCTGCGCCATGAGGGCAGGCACGAAAAGGAACGCCAATGTCA
>ERZ1026772.624-NODE-624-length-24138-cov-6.985716_pt1 | contig 24138 bp, 16 predicted proteins | sample MGYA00380124_ERZ1026772 | MGnify/ENA primary metagenome ERZ1026772 (study PRJEB33269, sample SAMEA4719760) | human gut metagenome | biome: human-associated habitat; feature: organic feature; material: feces | place: Cameroon | collected 2013-10 ...
CCCTATCTCTCTTTCCTTTTTTGCGTTTGTCCAAGATGTATTGTAGTCCTACAACAGAAATGATAAGATGTAATATAACTGATGTTGAATCTGAGGCTGTATTTGTTGCAGAATATATTTTTACTATCTCATATAAAAGTGTGATTATTGAGCGCAAAACTCCAATAAAAACGTGAGGAGTGATTTTATGGAACGATTTATCTTAAAAAATGCTGGCTTGGAAGAACTCTCCCTACCGCAAGCCGTTAATCTTGAAGGGCGTACGTCAGGTGGGTAAGACTTGGATTCTGAAAGAGTTTGGCAGGCGCTATTATGAAAATACAGCTTACTTTAACTTCGACGAAAATGAAGAATATAAGCAATTTTTTGAAACGACCAAGGATGTTGATCGGATTCTACAAAACCTTATGCTGGCAAGCGGTCAAAAAATTGTGCCTGAAAAAACCCTTATCATTTTTGATGAGGTACAGGACTGCCCGAAGATTATCAACTCCATGAAGTATTTTTGCGAGAACGCACCGCAGTATCATGTTGCCTGCGCCGGTTCTCTGTTGGGGATTGCTCTGGCGAAACCTTCCTCTTTTCCGGTGGGTAAGGTCAACTTTATGCAGATTGACCCGATGACCTTTAATGAATTCCTACTTGCCAACGGTGATGAAAATCTGGCACAGTATCTGGAACAAGTGGACACTCTTGAACCCATCCCTGATGCCTTCTTTAATCCGCTGTATGAGAAGCTGAAGATGTACTATGTTACCGGTGGTATGCCGGAGCCGGTATTGATGTGGACGGAGGCACGGGATGTTTCTGCCATGCAGGAAGCATTGTCCGGAATCATCGGAGCCTATGAGCGTGATTTTGCCAAGCATCCTAATCTCAGCGAGTTTCCGAAAATTTCAATGATTTGGAAGTCTATTCCTTCGCAACTAGTAAGGGAGAACAAGAAATTTATTTATAAGGTGGTCAAGGAAGGCGCACGAGTCCGTGAGTACGAGGATGCATTGCCATGGCTGGTAGATGCCCGTTTGGTGCATAAAATTTATCGCAGCTCAGCTCCCGGTCTGCCAATTGTAGCTTATGATGACGTGTCTGCCTTCAAGATTTATCTGGTGGATGTGGGACTGCTCCGCCGTCTGGCACAGTTGGCCCCCACTGCCTTTGGCGAAGGCAACCGCCTTTTTACTGAATTCAAAGGCGCATTAACCGAAAACTTTGTGTTGCAGACTTTAATTACTCAGTTTGAAGTCATGCCCCGTTATTGGAGCCAGAACAACCCGCCTTACGAAGTAGATTTCCTCATTCAGCGGGAGAACGACATCTTCCCTGTGGAGGTCAAATCCGAAGCCAACACAACCAGCAAGAGTATGAAGAAGTTCAAGGAACTATTCCCTGATAAGGTCAAGCTTCGCATCCGTTTCTCATTGGACAATCTGAAACTGGACGATGATGTGCTGAATATCCCGCTGTTCATGGCAGATCAGGCGGATCGATTGATTGGGTTGGCATTGGAAAAGATGGAGTACTGATGTATATAGCTAAACTATATTAGCCTAAATTTAAAAAGCTTTGAGGCGAATGAAATGAATCAATATAACGAAATTTCTACACTTCAATATATGGGAAGCAAGACACGTATCATTTCTCATATATGTGAACCCATCATCAAAAACGAATCTATTAAGACTGTTGTTGATCTGTTTGCAGGTACATGATCTGTAGGCTATGCACTGAAAGCCCACAAGAATATCATCAGCAACGATCTTGAATATTACGCATATATTATCAATCATGCGATCCTAAATGGATGTGTTTTTTCTGTTACAGATAAGATTTCTTTTTGGCATGCAGTTGAACAGCAATCTGCTTCTTTGCAAGCAAAAGTATATACTGCGGTGGCTACAGGAAATAAATTCTTTAATGATACTGTAGATTACAAGCAATATCAGTTGTTCTGTGAAAAAGCACCTTCTGTGTTTATGCCACAGAGCGATGATCCTCGCTTAAAGGAGATTTTAGATTTAGTAGATCAAGTGACTCCAGGTAAAGCACAGACGGTAGAAATTCCGTGCTTATTTTTGACATACTATGCTAATGCGTATTTTGGCATTGCTCAATGCTGTCAAATTGATGCGATAAGAAGCATTATTGGGCAGATTGAAGACGAACAAACCAGATATGTCTTGTTGACGATGCTAAGGTCTGTTCTGAGTGCGAGTGCTTCTACAACGACCCACTTCGCACAGTATCTTAAGGTAAAAAGCAAGGCAACGTGTAATAACTTGATTGGAAAAAGAAAAATCAACATCATCGAAAGTTGCAAATTTTTGCTGGCAGAATACCGTCATACGGGGTACAGCAGATAGAAAAGCCCCTTCTATTTATTATAACTTGGATTTTTCTGATTGTTTAGACTTGATTTCTTTGAATAATGAAACTTTGGTTTATGCTGATCCCCCATATTTCAAAGAACATTATTCCAGATACTATCATGTGTTGAATACCTTGTGCTTGTACGACTGAACCCGCAGACGTATGAACTCTCAATTAGCAGATACAGAGAAGATAGGAGTGTATCTGACTTTGGTAAAAAAGCAAAGGCTCTGGGTGCGTTTGACACGCTTATCACAAAATTCTCCAATGCTGGAGCTTGGCCAAAGTAAGGCGTAGAGATTTTGTATTGTAAATTCTTGATGAGGTGTGTGGAATTTCGTAAATATCAAAATGACTTCTGGACAATTTGTCCAAAGGTATCATTAAGCTTCAATTAGAAAATCAAAAATATCCTTGGTTTGCGTTCAGTAGCGAGGGGCAACTTCAAACTGGGTAATCAGCGTTTGAAGGACAAAATTTTCTGTCAGCGCTCCTTTGAATTCGGTGAATAGACGCTTTCCCTCTCCAAAGGCTGTGGGCGCCAGCTGCGCCAGACGGCGAAGCAGGCCTACGTCTACCAGATAAATCTTAAACGCGGACAAATCATCGTAAGCAGACATCGGCAGCCCCGGCGCGGTGCTTCGATACACCTTATGAACAAGCCGTGCATCCACCAGCCATTGCAGAGCATCCTCGTATTCTCGAGCGCGTGCGCCCTCCTTGACGACTTTATAGAGAAATTTTTTGTTCTCTCTGGCAAGCTGGGAGGGGATAGATTTCCAGATCATAGAGATTTTTGGAAACTCGTTGACGTTGGGGTGCTTGGCAAAGTCACGCTCGTATGCGCCGATGATGTTGGACAACGCCTCCTGCATTGCCTCCACATCGCGCGCTTGCGTCCACATCAGAACAGCTTCCGGCATTCCACCCGTGACATAGTACATTTTCAGCTTTTCATAAAGAGGGTTGAAAAAAGCAGCGGGAATCGGTTCCAGTTTGTCTATGGCTTCCAGATACCTTGTCAGATTCTCATCGCCGTTAGCTAACAAAAATTCCGTAAAAGTCATCGGGTCGATCTGCATGAAGTTAACCTTACCCACGGGAAAGGAGGACGGCTTGGCCAGCGCAATCCCCAGCAGCGAACCAGCGCAGGCAATATGATACTGCGGAGCGTTTTCACAAAAGTACTTCATGGAATTGATGACCTTCGGGCAATCCTGCACTTCATCAAAGATAATGAGCGTTTTTTCAGGCAGGATCTTTTGACCGCTGGCCAGCATCAGGTTTTGCAGGATGCGGTCAACATCCTTGGTTGTTTCAAAAAACTGCTTGTACTCCTCGTTTTCGTCAAAGTTGAAATACGCGGTGTTTTCATAGCAGCGTTTGCCAAACTCCTTCAGAATCCATGTCTTGCCGACCTGTCGAACACCCTTCAAAATCAAGGGCTTTCGATAGGGCGAGTTCTTCCAATTCAATAGCTTTTTCAAAATCAGTCGTTCCATTATATCACCAAATCACATTTTTATTATACGCAAGAGTCCCGGCAATACAACCCATTGTCTCACAAAATAATTGCCATTTTAAAGATCCTTCATCACGCTTTTAGCTGAAGCTGTGTGTAAAAACAACTACACCAGGAGTCATTTTTTGCTTTTCAGATAAAGAAGGGAGTGATCCCCATGGCAACTACGCGCATTATCCCCATGCATCGCAACAAGGGGAAATCCATTGCGCAGTGTCTGCGCGCCCGCACGGATTATGTGAAAATCCAGAAAAAACCAAGGGCGGCGAACTGGTTTCCGCATTTGCCTGCGACCCCAGAACGGTGGATGCTGAATTTCTGCTGTCCAAAAAAGAATATCAGTCCCGTACAGGCCGCGCCCAAAAGCGGGATGTGATTGCCTATCAGGTACGGCAGTCCTTTCGTCCGGGAGAGGTATCGCCGGAAGAGGCAAATCGAATCGGCTATGAGTTTGCATTTCGCTTCTTGAAAGGCGATCATGCTTTCATCGTCGCTACCCATGTGGACAAAGCCCATGTCCATAATCACATCGTCTGGAATTCTACCGACCTGGACTGCACACACAAATTCCGCAATTTCTGGGGCAGCACCAGAGCCGTGCAGCGGCTCAGTGACACTCTGTGCGTCGAGCATGGGCTGTCGATTATCGAGCAGCCCAAAGGAAAAGGAATGCATTATGGCGAGTGGCTGGAAATGAAAAAGCCACATTCCCATCGAGATCAGCTACGGGAAACAATTGATCGGGCACTGGCACAAAAACTGAAGGATTTTGACGCTCTGTTTCATCTGCTGCGCGATGCTGGCTATGAAGCAAGGGCCGGGAAGCAATGGACTTTTTGCGGTGCCAGTCGGAAGCGTTTTATCCGTTTGGACACGCTGGGCGACGGTTACTCTTATGAAACGGTGCTGGAGGAAAAAACTCTACACCAGCCTCGTGCCAAAGGCAAAGCAATTTCCGTTTTAGGTGAAAAGAAGATCAGCCTGCTGGTGGATATTCAGGCCAAATTGCAGGCGGAAAAGGCGCGGGCTATGCTTATTGGGCTAAAAAATCAACTTAAAACAGATGGCGCAGACGATGAACTATCTGACGGAACATGGCTTAAAGGATTATGAGAAACTTGCCCAAAGAGTAGCTTCTGCTTCCAAGCGTTACCGGGCGCTTTCCAGTCAGATCAAAGCTGCGGAAAAGCGAATGGCGGAAATCGCCGTACTGTGCACTCACATTCTTAATTACCGAAGGACTCGCGACGCATATGTGGGCTACCGGCAGGCTGGATATTCCGCAAAATACTATGCGGCGCATGACTTCACAAGGCGGCGAAGAACGCCTTTGATGAATTTGGCATAAAGAAACTGCCGGCCAAAAACAGAGCTGGATGGTGAATATGCAAAGCTCATTTCGGAAAAGAAAGCAGCATACGCAGAGTATCATCAGGCACGAAACGAAATGAAAGAACTTTTGACGGTCAAGGCCAATGTCGATCTGATTCTGGGCGTTGAGCCGGAAGAAGTCAAACGAGAAACGTTACAGGAACGGTGAGCGCTAATAACTGGTTCGGTGGTCAAAAGATTGCAGTTTCAAAGGCTGTTACCTCGACCATAATAGCACCGTAATTTTGCCGGAATTACGAGAGTATTTTTATAAACCGAAAAAGCACTTGAAATGAGGCTTTTTGGCTATTTCGACACATACATTGATCTGCTGCGGGGAGAAGCCACAGCTGTTTTCTGCTTTATGGAGGTGTACCGCGAGTGCTACGGCAATCATTCAGCTTGTGGGTAATCATAGCTTTATGGGAATTCGTTAAATTACCGTTTCATGGCAATGATTTTATATTTCCACGTTGACATCTGCCTACTATATAGTTAGGCCTCAATAATGTGGACTATAAAGAACTTGCATGCTTGGGACCTCTTAAGCTGCCCGCTGCATACAAGTCCATTTAGTCTGATAATATTGGTTACAACATTTTCCGAGCAGCACCTCCAGCCCGTTTTTTCATTAACAGGCGTTCAGCGGAATAATGTCCGGCCTGTGATCATAATTAGATGCTTTACCAGCATGCACATTGTATACACGTATAGCAGTTTCCCGAACCGCATCCGTGATTTCCCGATGCGGCATCTGGCAGATATCCACGAAGCCAATATTGTAGTTTTCTTGGTAGTTGCTGCATAGAACCGGTTGATCGCTGAACACAAAGTAAACAGAACCTACGAAATAGTCCGTTGAAGCGCCGCGTTCCACATAGTACCGATAGGCAACGCCGCGTTCTTCCTGCGTACGTACGCCGCGAATACCGGTTACCGGCAGGCCGCGGTCCAGGGAACCGTGATGAAATTCGCTTACCATCACTGGCATATTTACAAGTGAACCAATCCAGTTAATGTATTCTTTGGGATCATAGCGATAATCGTTGATATCAAACACATCCAGATACTGATGCCCTGCCGTCTGGTTCGCATAAGCAATGTATGGATAGCGCATACCGAAATTCAGATGATTCGGATCCACTTCCTTGCATTTCAGTGCTGGTACCTTGATATATTGTTCAATCATGATATAGGAGAAAGCATCCAGATCACACCGAGCAGCTTTGGAAAGCTTGCGGGCTTCTGGAATCGGGGTAAGCAGATCGGCAAAGGAATCAATCTTCAGATTCCAGGCTTGACTGAACGCTTCAATATCGGCATAACGCCCCTGAATGAATTCAATGAAAACATCCTTGGTTACCAGATGCTCCGGATGAGCCAGTAGCATTTCCGAAATTTCCAAATCCTCAATGAAGGCCCATTCCGGCTCATTGGTCATAAAGTAACCTACAATGAAAGGAATGTCTTTGATTGGCTCGAGACATGCCGCAAATTTAGAAGATTCTTCCTCATACTCTTTGGAAAAAACATCCGGAAAATCGCGGAATACAGATACTTTGGTTCGGGGGTACACTCCGACAAAGTGAAAGCATGGATATTGACAATATTTGCCCAAGGGTGAATTCATGATGCGTGTCAACGGCGACCCAGAAGCTCCCACATTATTGATACCCCACGCATTCAGACGGGAGATGGTTAAATCTGCCCATTTTTGCTTCCACTCCTTCCCATAGGCGCGAATCAAATTGATTTTGGCGAAATCAACATCCTCTGAATACGCCACACGCCGTGCTTGATTCGGGTCGCCGTGCATTTCGCTCCATGCCTCTGCGTACTCGCCGCCCTTTTCTGGAAGCCATGTATAAGAATCACGCCATTCATTTACCACACTGCTGCTTCCGGGCGCTACCATTTCAAGTCCCATTACAAAATAAGCATAGCCTTCTGGATCCACAATCCACCATTTGCCTTTTTCATCTTTGTAGGTAGCATAAAAGCCCGTGCCATCCGTCAGCTTCATATTCAGATTGCCACCCCATTTATTACGATGTTCAATTGGCGGAAGGGACGGTTTGCTCAACTCTTCATTCAAGGTTTGTACCATTTCTTTCACACTGTGCATTTTCCCGGGCCAATCCTTCTGCGTCCACTGGCCAAGCTCATCCACCATCTTCACCTGCGGCATGGGATAGTCCGGTTCTTCATCGCTCAGAAATAGGTTGCTCAACTCAATTACTTGCGGTACATGGCATGCGCGGGTTCCAATATAGAGGGCGGAAATTTCATCCGGCGTAATGGGCAAACCGGCGCATACAGTTTTCAGTTTTCCGGGCGTACGGGGTAAAAAGCCATTTTTGCACGTCAGTTCACTGAATCCCAGAGAAATTCTGGTCTTGTAATTAGGAAAAACGCCGGTGAGCATGCCAAAATAGGGTGCCTCTTTTTCTGGTATCTGATCGTAACGATAAACACCAACACAAAGCATCAGGGCGAATTGCTCAGGTTGTGGATAATTTACATCCATGGCCAGCCAGTTCGCGAGATTCCAATCAGCGTTGCCCACTTTCCCACGCAGGCCGGTTAGCAATACGCCGCCGCCGCATTCAGGAACGCGAATGGTCAGCTTGTCCGCGGTTTGTTGCAGAATTTCTGCACCTACGGGAATTGCGTTCCCAAGGGGTACGGTCTGCTCCCGCAACTTGGTTCCGAATGGCACGAATGGTTCGAAGGAAATGCTTTGTTTGTTCATGGGAATCCTCCTTACAATCACTTTAATGGTTTATTATCCAGATTCTTCCGATTCGGTGACCATGTTCTCGCTCAGATTCGCGGCACGATAGGCAGAGGGCGTTTGATTGATCACTTTACGGAAAACCTTTTTCATATAAGAATCATTGGCAAAACCACATAGTTGGGCGATTTTCGCGTTGGAAAGTGTAGTAGTACGCAAATATTCGCAAGCATGATTGATCCGTATATCTGTCAAATAACTGGTAAAAGTTTTTCCGGTATGTTCATGAAACAAAGTACTCAAATAGCTCATATCAATATGAAAACGGCTTGCCATTCCCTGTAATGTAACGGATTGTGCATAGTCCTGCTGCAGGGTTTCTTCCACGCAGCTCACAATCCGAGCGCTGGTTAGCTCGCTGTTAATATCGCTCTCTGGATTCAAATGGCTACATAGGGCTGCCATCATCTCCTTTGGTTCAGCGTATAGGCCTATTATTTCATCCCAGCGAATAAACTGGACGGGTTTCATGTCGGCATGGGTTCCGTAGCTGATGAGCGTGTTGTAAATTTGCTCAACGCTTTGTACATTCAGCCGATGTGAGAGTACATATTCCGGAAGTAATTCCACGAATCTGCGAAGGGCATGGACATCTTCCGCCATCCGTTTCGCCTGTCTTATGAAATATGAGATGGAAGCGGCTTCATTCTCCGTAGGCCACAAATAAACGCCAGATTTCAGCCATGCTGTGCGCAGGGAAAGCACCGCTTCATCCGTTCGAAAAGGCAGACCATGCAGAGCTGTAAAGGAGTCACTTACACCTGCACTTCCATCAAAAGAAAAACGTTCATTCAGATACATCGGATAGTCATCTGGCAAAAGATCGCTGTGGATTATTGCCACACTTGTTTTTTCGTCGAAACGGGCGCACGAGATTTCATCGTCCATATGATCACGTATTGAAAACCCAGTATTGAACGCAATAACTCTGTAATACTTTTTGTTTCCCGAGAGTGTCAGGGAACGGTGCAAATCCTCCTCTTGCATCTGCTCGATGTTCAAACGGATAAAATGAAACATCAGTCCACTGTCCATCTGCTTATGTATGCCTGACAAGTCTAACTGTTGCTTGGCCTTCAGCACAGCACTCTGCAGCATGGCCGGAGATACCGGCTTGAGCAGATAGTCGATTACGCCACATCGAATGGCTTCCTGCGCATAGGCAAAATCGCTGAAGCCACTGATGACAATAGAAGGAATACCGATGATCCCACGGATGGAATTTAGAACCTCCAATCCGTTCATGTATGGCATCTGAATGTCCAGAACCAACAAATCAGGCTGTTTGGCAAGTATTTCATTCAGCAGCGTTTTTCCATCCATACATTCCCCGATAATTTCAAATCCGAGCGCATTCCAATCAATTTTACGCCGTAGGCCGGCTAAAATAAGCGCTTCATCATCAGCGAGCAAAACTTTATACATATATTTTTTCCCTTTCATAATCAAATTCAACGGCTGGCAGGCGAGCTATTACCGAAGTGCCCTCACCCGCACGGCTTTTAATCTGTAAGCCGTATGCCTCGCTATAATAAAGACGTATCCTCCGCTGGATATTGTTGAGGCCCACACGCTCCAAATCTTCATTAGGGCTGTCCAGCCGTTCTTGAAGCTGCATAAGTTCTATCTCACTCATGCCGGTGCCATTATCCACAATGGAGATCAGTAAATCCTGCGCTTCCAAAGCGGCTGAAATGCATATCCGCCGATGCCCTTCGCACTCATGGAAACCGTGTTGAATGCTGTTTTCCACAATGGGCTGCAAAAGAAATTTTAACACAGAACAATTCATCAGATTGGCTGGGATATCGTAGGAAACTGAAAAATGTTCCGGAAAGCGAATTTCCTGGATGCTTAAATAATATTGCAAGCTGTTCAGCTCATCCTGAAGGCGCACAATGTGACTTCCCTTGCAGGCATACCGGAAAAGATAAGCCAACGCTGTCGTCATCTCCTCCACTTCTCTGCTGCCGCATATGGCCCCCGCGCTATTAATGCATTCCAATGTATTATAAAGGAAGTGGGGGTTGATCTGCGTTTGCAGCGCCAGCAGCTGGGATTGTTTGTTTTCAATATCCTGCATCAGAATGCGTTCATGATATTCCAGATTGTTGGCATTCAGCGTTTCCAACTGTTTCATCATCCGGTTGAAGGCTTTTGCTAATCTGTGGAATTCCGCCGAAGAGTGCAATTTAATCGGGGCTACATCTCTTCCCTCGGCAATAGCGTCGATATGTTCTGTAAACCGGCTGAAGGCTTTGCTTAAACGTATGCCCTGCAAAAGATATATGGCAGATACCAACAACAACATACACAGAATCAGGATATATGTAGTATATTTGATGCCGTTCAGTTCGCTGAATACAACGCTCCGGGGCGTAATGCAAAGCACCATCCACCCAGGCGAGGAAATTGTACGGGAAACAGCGATATAATCATTGTCTATCGATTGAGATTGAAGGGAATCACCGCTCAGATACTGACGGTAGTTTTCCGGCAGTAAGGAACCAACGGCAATATGCGTATTTCCGGAAATGATGCGCAGCTTCTCATCAATGATAAAAATTTCACGCGCTTCTGAGTCTGCTGTTTCCGAGTTATTCGTCATCATACGGGCAGTGATTACAAACATGCATCCGCCCACTTTCTTACGAATTTTGCCGGATTGATACACGTCGCGCATAATAGCAATATAGGCTTTTTCACTTTCGATAATCAGTGCAGAACACATCCCCCTTTGCAGTTCATCAAAGGCGGGAGCAGTACTCGCCACATTAACGGAAGAACCTCCGCTAGTGTCACTGAAAATAGTTCCATCTTTTTTCAAAAGGACAATACCATAAAGACCCGGGTTCATTTTTTTGTAGGCAAGCTGAAGGTTATCGTAGGATTGAATTAGCGTCAATTTTTCATAGTCGCTGTCCGTGGAAAGAAAGCGGTTCACAGTGCTGTCATATGCGAAGGACTCCAGCGCTTCCTGATAAGCCATGTATCGAGTATTGATATCGTGCGCGTACTGTTCTGCTACGTCCGTGCTCATTTCAAGCAATCTTGCGGAATACTGCTTTTCAAACACGCCGTATATAACTCGTCCAAAAACTACCATGATAATCAGCATGGTAAAAAGCACAATCATCATCTGAAAACGCAAAGCACGATTTTTCATATCATGACACACCCCCTTTCTTATGGAGTAAGTATGTCCTTTTTTCTCAGACGAGTCAACTGTTTGAAAGCCCATTTCGTTTGATTTCAAAAAATGTACCCCTATTTGCCAAAAAAAATACCTTATCCGACATTATAAATTGAATATAATAAAATCACCAATGTGTGGGATACACAATATGTTCAATACGATAGTGGGGAGGGACGTACAATGAACCTTCAGTCAAAGGCGCAAAATGTGATTCAGCCCGGAAAGCGCTCGCTGAGAAAGCGGATCTACGAATTCCGCTACTTGTATTTGATGCTCAGCTTCGCCTTAATTTACTTCATCGTTTTCAAGTACGTGCCAATGTACGGCGTGCAGCTGGCGTTTAAAAAATTTTCCTACCGTAAGGGCATTTTGGGCAGCAACTGGATTGGCTGGATCAATTTCAAAGCCCTGTTTGCCAACAAACAATTTATTTGCGCTATCGGCAATACGGTAGCCATTAGTTTGGGCCGTCTGATATTCACTTTTTTTGTGCCGGTGATTATGGCGGTGCTGCTCAATGAAATTCGTTGCAGCAGCTTCAAGCGTGTGGTGCAAACCTTTATGTATCTGCCCCATTTCCTGAGCTGGGTTATCATTTCCGGCATTGCTTATAGTCTGCTTTCCGTAAACGGGGGATTTATCAATAAGATTATCATGGCAACCGGTGGCCAATCGATTAATTTTCTTTTGGAACCAGGCTGTTTCCGTCCCATTTTATATATTTCCAGCGTATGGAAAGAAATGGGCTGGGAAACCATCATCTATTTAGCGGCACTCGCCGGCATCAATCCAGAGTTGTACGAGGCCGCCACGGTGGATGGTGCGGGGCGGTTCAAGCAGATGCTTCATATCACATGGCCCGGTGTCCGAAGCACGGTGGTCATCATGCTGATTTTAACAGTCAGCCGCATCATGAGCGCAGGTTTCGATCAAATTTACAATCTGTATTCCTCACCGGTATTTTCCGTTGCAGACATCATTGATACCTTCACATACCGAGAATTATTTCTGAAGAGCAAATTCGGCGAAGCTACCGCAGCCGGCCTTTTCCAGGCTGCCATTAATGTCGTGATGGTGGTACTGACCAATGCCGCTGCTAAAGCAATCAATGATGGAGAGGGGTTGTATTGAGATGGTCAAAAACAGAAAAAAGAAAAAAATAAGCATATTCTCAATTTGTAATTATACCTTCTTTGTTCTGATTGCGATTTTGATGTTGTTTCCCCTGTGGAATGTCATCGTGATTTCTCTGACGGACTACCGTGAGTATGTTGCTAATCCACTGATGCTTTTTCCCAAAAGTATCACTCTCGAAGCATATGAATACATCTTTGCCAATGACGATCTGCTTACCGCTCTGAAAGTGACCATAATCATAACGCTGGCCGGTACGATGGGCAGCATGCTCTTCAGCATCATGGGCGCATACGCTCTCAGCAAAAAAAAGATGCCTGGACGCGACTTTTTTCTTACTTTGATATTAATTACCATGTTTTTCAGCGGCGGCATCGTGCCCAACTTCCTGCTGGTGAAAGATCTCGATATCTATGATACTCTATGGGCGCTGATCTTGCCAACCACTATCAATACCTGGTATTTGATCATCATGAAAAACTATTTTGCTGGTCTACCGGGAGCACTCGAGGAATCTGCGCGCATTGACGGTGCGAATGATTTGCGCATCCTGTTTAACATTATCCTGCCGATTTCTATGCCGATTATCGCTACCTTTACACTGTTCTACGGTGTAGATCACTGGAACGAATGGTGGAACGCGATGATGTACATCAATGATACCGGTAAATATCCATTGCAGCTTGTGCTGCGTAACCTGATCGTAAAGAATTTTTCATCCGCCTCCATGGCCACTGCCTATGCACAGGACAGTGCTGAATTTGTTGCCAAGGAAAATATCAAAATGGCTACCGCCGTGGTTGCCATTGTTCCGATTACGGTAGTATACCCTTTCCTGCAGAAATATTTCGCCAAGGGCGTTATGGTAGGCGCCATCAAAAGTTGATCCTCACCGCACAGGGCGGTTTGAGCATCCGGTACTGCGGAAAAACAGTACAACAATATACAAGGAGGGTAAACCTATGAAACGCATCCTAAGTCTGGTTCTGGCACTCATGATGTTTCTGTCGCTGATGAGCTTTACAACCGTCTCAAACGCAGAAGTCGAAGGTCTGTCCGAATTCGCGGGCATGGATCCCATCGATGTAACCATCTCCTACTGGCAATTCTCTGATCCAAACGGCGAATATGAAGGCGAAAAATTCGTTCAAAAGGTTCGCGACGAATTTGGTATCAATTTGATCAGCGTGCCTGTTACCTGGGCTGATTCCATCGAAAAAATCAGCACGTTCGCCGCAACCGACAGTCTTCCGGACATTTTCGTGCACCTTGGCTGGGACAGCAAGTTCGAGTTCAAAGAGTTTGTGGACCAGGAAATGGTACGTGACATTCCTGAAGAACTGTACAGCAAATACAAGAATGTAAATCGTGTCATGACCACCTACTCCTATGAAGCGATGCCCGATGGCAAGATGTATCATCTGCCGCGCGAAGATCGCGCGTGGGAAAACGCGAACGGTAACCCCATTGCACTGTACTATCGTTTGGACTATGCGCAGGCCCTTGGCTATACCGAAGAACAGTTGCAGACCCCGATGACGATTGATGAGCTGACTACCTTCCTGGAGAAACTGACCTTTAATGATCCCGACGGCGACGGCGTGAACAATACCTATGGTTTGGGTAACGCGCTGGATGCAGGCACCGGTTTGGGTTATTTGAGCCAGTTGATTTACCCCATGTTTGGTTATCGTCCCTGGATGTACACTGAAGAAAACGGCTGGGAATATGGATATATCAGTTCTGCCGCCAAGGAATGTACAAAGTGGCTGCATGACCTATATCAGCGCGGAATTCTGGATCCCGAATTCGCAATCCTGAAAGATAGCCAGATGGAAGAAAAACTTTCCACCGGCACTATCGGCGTGATGCCCTACAATCTGAATGCAACCAACGCATATAGCTTCCGCTCCCAGTATTGGGATAAAATCAATCCCGATCTGAATATTGCCGACTATGTAAGCGCGTTGCCGGAACCCACCATGGCGAACGGGACCCGCAACAGCCGCCCCAAGGCTTACTGGAGCACCACGCTGGTTTCCTACAAAGTGGATGATGAAAAGCTGGATCGCATCCTTGCATTCTTCGACTGGATGTATGGCGTGGATGGCTACATATTTGCCACCTGGGGTGAAGAAGGCGTAGACTACAAGATGGAAGACGGCCAGTTTGTTTCCCTGTTGACCGATTCCACTGGTGCTACGAAACCGTTCTATTCCAAAACAACCCTGATGCTGATGAACAGCATTGCCGGTTGGCATCTTGATAAGGTGCCTGGCGTTGCGGACAGCACACTGATTGAGTGGGATAACAAGATGGACAATATTCTCCGTCAGGAATACTGGCCTTATAACTATCCTTCCAACTTCGTTACATATCTGTTCAGCGACAATCTGATGTCCTTTGATATCGAAACCTATGTGGAAAACCAGCTGGTTCTGCTTATCATGCAGAGCAATGATTTCGAGGCTGATTGGGATGCCTATGTTGCAGACTTGTATAATAACTATAATTTGGCGGCCGTTACCGAAGAGGTAAACGCTGCTGCCGCTGAGAAGGGCATCATCTGGGAACCCTATAAGCAGTAATTGACACCACTCCCATCCATTCGGGGGAAAGGCATTCAGCCGCGCCTTTCTCCCACTATTGAATACCAGCTGTTTTCTTTGAATTTGATCAGCTATTTATCTGGATGCTTGTTCTGTATTAACAAGAAAGATAGTAAAAAGGAGTAATCTTATGGCCAAAGCGGTCACCCTTCAGGTGGAAACCATGTCTATTCCGACTTACCCGATTATGGAAACCGAAAATATGCCTATGTTTAATGAAAATCGCATGCATCAAGGCACCAAAGGCAATCCTTATCCTGTGAAGCCGGTTCTCTCTGTGGTGAGAGAAAATTGTCAGCCCAGAGATTATGAAGTTGTACGAATGGAGAATGATTTTATCCGTCTGATTCTAATTCCCGAATTGGGTGGACGGGTATTTGAAGCGTATGACAAGATAAATCACTACGATTTTCTGTACCGGCAGCACAGCATCAAACCGGCGCTGATCGGTGCTTATGGTCTATGGATTAGCGGCGGTCTGGAATTCAACTGGCCTTTTCACCACCGTCCCTCTACCTATATGCCGGTAAACTTTACCACTGAAACAGAGCCGGACGGTACTGCCATTACCTGGTTGTCCGAGTGTGACCCCACGGATCGCACCCGCTCTACGATTGGCATTGTGCTGCATCCAGATTCAGCGTTCTTTGAAACCCGTATTCAGGTAACTAACCGGACAGCGCTTCGCCACAGCTTCCTTATGTGGCAAAACGCAGCGGTGGCAGTTAATGATGACTATCAATTCATCTTTCCACCAGACGTGAACTATGCAAACAATCACTATTCGATGGGTAAACCTTCGGTCAATTATCCGATGGCACATGGTGCCTATGGCAGTGCAAATTACGATGAACCTATTGATATCAGTTGGTATAAAAACTGTCATGATGCCACCTCGCATTTTGCCGCACCTAGTAAGTACGACTTTTTCGGCGGATACGATCACGATAAAAAAGCTGGCGTGATTCATGTGGCCAACCACCATATATCTCCCGGTAAGAAGATGTTTACCTGGGGCTGCAAAGAATTAGCCGCTTGCTGGGAGGAAGCCCTGACCGATTCGGATGGCCGTTATTGTGAATTGATGGCCGGCTCCTATTCCGACAACCAGCCCGATTTTACTTGGCTCAACGCTTATGAAACCAAGGAATTTTCTCAGTTCTGGTATCCCATCGGAGAAATTGGCAAAGTGAGCTTTGCCACCCTGGAGGGCGCCGTACGTGTGGATTTAACGGGCGGAAAATTGATTGTGCAAACCACAAAAGCCCGCAAAGGTCTGCGCGCCATACTGAAAATAAAGGAACAGATTTTGCTTGACGGCACCTGCGATACCGAGCCCTGTAAGCCCATTACGCTGAACTTTCCTTCCGCAGAAGGCATGTACTCCATCGCACTGTATGCCGCATGCGGCAAAGAATTGCTCAGTTATACTCAGGAAAAGCTGGATGAAATGCACTACCCAGAGCCATTGCAGTTGGATCCGCACCCCGCCAAACTGAAAACGGTGCAGGAGCTGTACTTGCAGGGTGTGCATAAAGATCAGTACCGTAATCCACAAATTGAACCTAGCGTTTATTATGAAGAAGCGCTTCGCCGCGAACCGAATCACATTCCTTCGCTGATTGCTTTGGGCGAATACAAATACCGTCGCGGTTATTTTGAAGAAGCCAAAAAACTGCTTGAAAAAGCAATTCGTAATGAGCACATGTACAATCTGCGTTACCAGGATGGAGAAGCCGAATATCTGCTTGGCCTGGTTCTGGATGCCATGGGTGAAACGGACAAGGCTTATGATGTACTGTACTCCGCCGCATGGAGCGGTTTTACGGTTCCTAAGGCTATGAGCAAACTGGCTGCGATTGACGGTCGACGCAAGGATTACGCACATATGATGGCGCATGCGGTTACTGCCCTGGAATCTGCCGCCAGGCATCCTCTCGCCTCCACTTATGCTGCACTTGCTCAGTGGAAAATGGGAAATACTGAATCCGCAATGGCCATTTTGGACAAAGCCCTGCGGATTGATCCACTGAATGATTTGGCAGCGTATGCCAAGTTGTTAGTAGAAGAAAAGAAACCGGAAGAGCTTCAGCCCACCCGTCGCAGTGATTTTGGTCAAATCGCATTGGATATTGCTTATGATTTGGCAGATGCCGGATTTATTACCGAAGCACTCGCTTTATTGAAGGCTGTAAAAAATCCTACTACGCCGATGGTAGGCTACACAGCTGCGTATTATGCGGAAACGCTTGGCGAAGACGGCTCAGCCATTCGTGTCAGCGCCGGCCTTTGCCCCATTCTCACAGCATATCCATACCGGCTGGATGAGATTCGAGTGCTGAAGGAAGCAGTGAAGAATGAAAAGGATGCTGAAGCCCGCAATCTGCTGGCCTGTGCACTTTATGACAAGGGCCATTTTGCCTATGCCACAGCGCTGTGGGAGGAAGCACACGCTCTGCGACCCGATAATGCCGTATATGCGCGCAACTTGGCGGTTGCCTGCTTCTCCCATATGAATCGCAAGGAAGAAGCCGTCAGGCTGATGATAGAAGCCATGGAACTGAATCCGAAAAACGATCAACTGAAACTGGAGTATCTGTATGCTGCTACAAAACTAGGCATTTCTGGTGAAGAACGGTTGGATGTGATTCACAAGCATCCCTTGCATGGCAAGACCTGCGACGATTATGCCCTGGAACATGCCAAGGCTTACTGTGTAGCCGGCCGGTATGAAGAGGCTTTAAAGGTAATGCTTGCTCAGAGCTTTGTACCAGCCGAAGGCGGAGAAATGGCGATTACTGATCTATATCAGACCATCATGCTACACCTTGGGCGCGAAAAGTTGGCCAAGGGATTGTATGAAGAAGCATTGAAGGACTTCTCCGATGGTTTGCAACTTCCCCAAAATTTGCATTCCGGTCGTTGGTTTGACGTAGCAGTCACCCCTCTATATTACTATCAGGCTCTGACCTTGGAAAAACTGGGACGCGAACGGGAAGCTTTGGCGGGATATGCGAAGACATTAGAGCATATGTTGCCATCCAAATCGGATTTGCCCTACTATTATGCAGAGGCGCTTCGTAGGCTGAACCGCACCGTGGAGGCACGTGTGCTTCTGTCTCGATTTACCGCCATGCTGGAGGAAAAGCTGGAACTGCCGTCCATCGGTTGGGAAGATATGATTTCCAGTTTCAATCCCTTTGTAAATAATCCGCAGGACCAGAGAGAAGGAACCGCGTATTATCATCTGGGTATGTTCCAGAAATATGCCGGAAATGATGACCGTGCCCATGAACTCTTTGAAAAAAGCAAAGCGCTTTGGCCCGAAAACATCAACACCTGGATGGAACTGGATTTTTGTTGAAGTTTGTAAACACGAAAAGCCGAAACCTCGGGAGCGGCCTGTGCAACCGCTCCCGTCTTTTCGTTTCAAAAGTCTTCCCGGAACAATTCGAAAAAGTTCCGAGCTTCTTTCTTCCTAAGAATGCTTCTTTTTTTCATACCACATACCATCGTGATGAATACAAACAGAATCAAAAAGGAATATTCGATTTCAACATTCTTTATGAGCCTATATGCAAAGCTTATTTCGGGAAAAAAGCGGCATAATACGCAGAGTATCGAAAGAAATTTTGACGGTCAAGGCCAATGTCGATCTGATTCTGGGCGTTAAGCCGAAAAAACAAAGGGAAAAGTCACAGGAACGATAATCACAAAATGAAAGCATCCGCAGGATGCGCAGCCGCATCAACGGTGCGTTAGGGGGGATTTGGGGTTCTCCCCAACAAGCAGAAACCGGACGATTTTCTCTCCAGAGAAAATCGCCCGGTTTGCCGGAAGGGTACCACACGGCATTGCTTGCCCCAGTCCTGTTTCGTTTTTTACATATGGTACTCAAAAAACTATATCAATTACAAATTGCTGGTTGGAGAAAAAGATTGGTTCCAAGTGGGTAAGACAAAGTGCCTTAGTAACGCCCTCTGCTGGGAAGAATACTTTTGGATATGTTCGTGAAATGGACTATTCCGATAACATCGGGACCGGCACTTACCGCATTGGTGCAACTTTTGACGCTGACGGTCACTCTATAACCCGCTATTCCAACAGCAGAACCTTCTAAATACTCACCAACAACTCCATAGAACCTGCCGCACGACGGCAGAAGAAAAAAACGTTGTCGTGCGGCAGAGTGCTTTTGCGACTTGATTTCTCATACGCACGGTGACGCCGGGAGGCTGATCGTGCGTATGTTGTTTACAGAAGAACTGTCCGGGCCCATAAGTGAGCGCCTTTTTCGCCGTAACAGGTGAAAACAGGCGCTCATTTTTGATTTCGATTCGTGCGCCGCCATTTTCTGCTTTCTCGCATTTCCTAATCAGAAAAAAGAAAGCAGGGAGAATATGGCAAAGATCAATATGCGGGATTATTATCCCTTTTATGAACATGACGAATTTGTGGAGGTTTCTGATGAACTTGCGGCGGAAATGGCGCAATGGGAGCGTACCGAAAGTACGTAAAGGCGCAAAGTGTATCGTTATCATGCGAATTATTTTCTGGATTGGGGCGATGAAATCGGCAGGCATGTGATTTTCCGTGCCGTTGCGCCGGATGAGTATTATGAAAAGCGTGTTACCTCTGAACAGCTTTATGCTGCGATGAATGCTTTACCAGAAAAGCAGCGTCACAGGATCTATGCCTATTATATTTTGAAAATCTCTCAGCCGGAAATTGCCAGAACAGATGGTGTGGATCACCGCACAGTCAATATTTCCATTCAAAGGGGGCTTCGCAATTTGGAACGTTATTTGAAAAATATTTTTTGAGCATGTCCCCAGTTGCTGCAAAATTTGTCACGAGTAGTGAAAGGGTCCTTTGACTTTTTTCACGCAACTTGACAATCGCATATACGGCGTTACGGGTACAATCCCCCGTGGGGCGGAGCGGCGAACAGGACGGCGCGAGGACGGCATAGCCAGAGCGAGAAACCGTACCCTGTTGACCCTGCTGTGGCAAGCAGGGCGCGACAATGCCCCACGGGGATAATGAGACTTCTTCTACGGCCTCCCACTGATTTGAGGGGGAGTTCCTGCGGTATGCGTTTGTCCGGGGGACGGCGGTACCGGCAGGGCTATGATGTGTTGCCAGACGCAGCCTGTAACGTTCCCCCTGCCGGGGAAGCATGGCAAATACGGCGAAATAATAACTACTTGCACGGTGCGGATAGATGAATGTCCGGGAAGTGCCAGGATGGTCGAATGAAAGGGACATTTGGAACAGCTTTTTAATATGGAAGGATCATGCTACTACATATGTGCTGAATTAGGCGAAGAAGGGGCAGACCCACTCGATTGGTTTTTATAAAAATGTACTGACAGTAGCAAAAAGCGTATTGGAAAAAACACTTTGCCTTTAAAAAATATGTCTAATAAGCAATAAAAACATACCAACAGTGAATTTCAACGTGCTACAAGATCAATGTTGTCTGACACGTCCCTTTTTCCCTTTCCTAGTCAGGAAAAAAATTACTCCTCCGGACATACGCTCAACCAGGGAGGTGGAGTCAATGAAAAAGTGTGATGCACCTGTGGTTCAGTGTGAATATGCGAAAGCCGAAAAGAGCCTTTCGCATCTGTTGGAGGAAACTTTTCGACTTTATCTTGCTCGCATCCTTGCCGTGGGGAAGCCATCTGCGGTATCCTGTGATCGATGAATGGCCGCTTATTTCAAGGAGGAAAGCATGTTCTTGGAAATAAGCAACCCCATGGATTATCATGTGGCCTTATACATCCGGTTATCAAAGGAGGATGAAAGTGAAGGACCCTCCCAAAGCGTTACCAACCAGCAATCCTTGCTGAATGAATTTGTTCAGCAGCACCGGCTGTCCGTTTTCGATACCTATATTGATGACGGTTTCAGCGGGACCAGCTTCGACCGTCCTGCCTTTCAGCAAATGATCGAGGACATTGAGGCCAGAAAGGTCAATATGGTCATCACCAAAGACCTGTCCCGTCTTGGACGGGATTACATCATGACCGGTCACTACATGGAGCGATATTTCCCGGAAAAACGGGTGCGCTACATTTCTCTGCTGGACGGCATCGACACCGGGGTGGAATCTACCGCCAACGATATTACCCCCTTCCGGGCCATTATGAACGACATGTACGCCAAGGACATCTCCAAGAAGATCAAGTCCGTAAAGCGGGATAAGCAGCGCAAAGGGCAGTTCATCGGCGGCAAACCCATGTATGGCTACAAGATGCATCCAACGGAGAAAAACAAGATCGTCATTGATGAAGAAGCAGCCCCTGTTGTGCGGCGAATCTTTGCGATGGCGCTGGAAGGCGTCAGCTGTCGGCAGATCGCAGTCCGGCTGAATGAGGAGCATATTCCTACACCTGCCACCTACGCTGGACTAACTCTCGGCATAAAGGGAGCATACTCCGGATTATGGTCGTCGGAACGCATTTCGGAGATGCTTAAAAACGAAACCTATATTGGCCACATGGTGCAGGGGCGGACGGTAAAGATCAGTTATAAGTCTAAAAAATGCCTCATGCAGGCTCCTGAAAACTGGGTCGTGGTGAAAAATACCCATGAACCACTAGTGGATGAAGAGGCATTCCAAAGGGTACAGCTGATGGTCAACAGCCGCAAGCATACCCGCAGCCGTACTTACGACTTCCTGCTGAAAGGGTTGATCTACTGCCATGAATGCGGTTATCCTATGGCGGTGATGAATCGTCCCAATGCCGCCGGGGAAGAAAGGCTGTTCTTCGTCTGCCGCACCTATCAGCGGTTTACAAAGGCGGGCGTCTGCACCTGCCACTCCATCAAAGAGCAGACGGTGACCAAAGCGGTTGTCGCCAAGGTAAAGGAGATGTGCCAGGCTTTTCTTCGCCCGGACAGGTTACAACCCATTGCCGTCGCAGCAGTGGAGGACGCGCGGAAGGCGGAAGAATGTGAATCAGAAATTCTGGCTCTGCAAAGCAGAATCGAAAACATGAACGCTCATCTGGAACAGATATACATGGACCGGCTGAACGGCCTGTTGTCCGAAGCGGATTTTCAGCGTGTCTACAAGCGAATCAAAACGGACCGCCTGATGCTGGAAGAAAAGCTGAAACAGTTGGAAGCACAGAAAGAAAGCCCGGTCTCCACAGAGGATCGTGCCAGGGAACTGGTGCAGCAATATCTGGACTCAGCCTGCAGCAGCCGCGAACTGCTGGTCAGCCTGATCGAACGGGTGGAGCTGACCGAAGACAAACGAATCATCATCAAATTCCGCTTTCGTGAGTTGGCGGAAATTTCTTGAAGGGTCATCATTTACAATAAGCGCAGCGCTATGTATCCCGTGTGGAAAAGCACGCCGTCGAGCTGCTGCGGGAGGCGCTGGAACGGGACGCGGGAAAGCCGTAACCCCCTTTTCGCTCGCTTCTGTCATGCGGGGGCTTTCGGGACGCATAGGGTATAGGGAAAACCACCGAAAGGAGAATTTTTCCATGACCCAGAATCATACAGAAAAAATCTGTGCGGAGGAATACACCGTCAAACGGGGCGACAGCTTCTATCTGATCGCCCATAAGCTGGGCGTTCCCCTGCGGGACCTGCTGGCCGCCAACCGGGATATCCACCCGGCCCGGCTGATGGTGGGCGACGTGCTGTGCATTCCCCGGGAGGAGGACGATACCCCCTCTGCCGGTACGGGAACGGGCAACGCAGGCTCCAGCGGCAGTTCAACCGGCTCCACGGGCGGTGCCACGGGTTCCGGCAATACAGGCTCTACCAGCGGCACCACGGATTCCGACAGCACCGGCTCTGCCGGCGGCACGACTGGTTCCACCGGCAGCACCGGCTCTACCGGCGGAACAACCAATTCCGGCAGCACAGACTCCACGGACGGTGCGGAAACCGAAACCCCCGCGCCGTCCTGCCCCGTGGATCAGCGGGTGCAGGTGGAGCAGGGGCAGACGGTAGCGGATATTCAGTTGAAGAACCTGTTGAGCCGCCATACGCTGGAAAGCGCCAACCCCGGCGTGAATCTGGATCGGCTGCGCACCGGGCAGACTCTGTGCGTGCCCACAGAGAACGTGCCCTGCGACGTGCCGGAGACCTACACCATGGGCACGGGAGAAACGCTGGAAAGTCTGGCGGTGAAGTTCGGCCTGCCGGTAGCCCGGCTGCTGCGCTCCAATCCCTGTCTGGCCCCGCAGGATTTTGAGGCCGGGACGGTGGTAGTGCTGCCCCGCAGCGGCAGCTGAACTCAGGCGGTCTGGTTCAAAAGGCGCTGCACCAGCCGTTCCACGTGCTGGCGGGCCTCCTGCGCCCCCAGCAGCGCGTCTGTCTCCGACTGGGGCGTATCGCCCATCAGCCCTACGAACTGGCTCACCTTCAGGCCCAGCGCGTCCTGCATCTCCTGATCGCTGCCGCCCTGACTGACCAGATAATAGCACAGAATGGAATCGGTCTGCCCCATCCGGTGGGCCCGATCCTCCGCCTGACTGTGCACCGCCGGGGACCAGTCCAGCTCACCGAACACCACGCAGGTAGCCCGCTGCAGGTTCAGGCCGCTGGCGGCCCGAAGCGAAATGCAGCACAAATCGGTATGGCTCGTCATGAAGCGCTCCACGCTGCGTTCCTTCATGGCGGGCGTTTCTCTGCCGGTGATAAAGGCGGGAGAGAAACTTTTCAGTTCCCGCTTGTAAATGTCCATCACCTCGTGATGATGGGCGAAAAGCAGCACCTTTTCGCCGCCCTCCAGCAGCGCCCGGACGAACTGAGCGACGGCGGGGGCCTTGGCGATGCCCGTGGCCTGCCGCTCGCCCCGCTCTACTTCCATTTCCCATAGCGCCCGCTGGGAAGCATTCGCGTCGGCGGTCTCCCGCATCAGGCGAAGGGTCTGGTTCACCGGCTCCATCAGGCGGCGGTAAACGCCCTCGTCGCTGTCGATGGTCATGACCAGACGGCGCTTGGGCGGCAGTTCCTTGAGTACCTCCTGCTTGGTGCGGCGCAGCATCAGCCCCTCGGCGCGCAGATGCTCCCCCAGCAGCTCCGGCTTCTGGACGATCCGGTTTCCGTAGCCGTAGCACCATTCCCGGGTAAAGCTCTCATAATCCCCCAGCACGTGGAAGTCCAGAATGTT
>ERZ1026772.625-NODE-625-length-24132-cov-10.537442_pt1 | contig 24132 bp, 25 predicted proteins | sample MGYA00380124_ERZ1026772 | MGnify/ENA primary metagenome ERZ1026772 (study PRJEB33269, sample SAMEA4719760) | human gut metagenome | biome: human-associated habitat; feature: organic feature; material: feces | place: Cameroon | collected 2013-10 ...
TCAAGAAGGTCGCCGAGGCTATGATGGAGCAGGGCTGCTTCTAAGCCGAACGCCTCATACAGCACCCCAACGTGCAAACAAAAAGGAACCGCCTCGGCGGTTCCTTTTTTGCGCGTCAGACCCTGTGCTTGCGGCGCTCCTCCCGATGCGGTTGACATTTTTTCCAAAAACCGATTATACTATACGAAACACGGAACACCCGGCGCAAGCGGGGACGTGTGACTTTTCAACAGAGGGTGGGGATCAAGATACCACACGTTTCGTTTGAACAATTCCTGCGGATGCTGCCGGACCTGGCGGTGCTGGTGGCCATATATCTGCTGGTGCTGCGTCCCCGCTGGCGGGAGGCGGGACGCCGGACACTGGCGGTGCGGTCGGTGTTCTGCCTGTACATCGTCTGCGTGCTGGGGGTAACGCTGCTGCCGGTGCTGTCCAACCTGCCGGAGCTGGTGGGGAGCCGCTATGTACCCATGGAGCTGGAGCCGTTCCGCGACCTGCGGAACGGCTACGGAAACGCGGCACGGCAGCTGGCGCTGAATGTGGTAATGACCGTGCCGCTGGGGTTTCTGTGGCCGCTGGTGCGCGGGAAAAAGGGCGTGTGGCGGGCGGTGCTGGCGGCGTTTTTGCTGAGTCTGTGTATCGAGCTTTTGCAGCCGCTGCTGACCACGAACCGCACGTCGGACATCACCGACGTCATCGCCAACACCACCGGCGGTCTGGTGGGCTATCTGCTGTTTCTGCCCGTTGACAGACCGCTGCTGCGCCTTTGCCGGGAAAAGAAAGAGCCGTCGGAGGAGGGATGACCCCGCCCGGCGGCTCTGTCGCGTGATTTAGATGGATTCCCCGCGCCATGCGTGGGGGAGGAGTGCGTTGACGGCCTCCGTCAGCTCCTGAAACTGGCGGCAGGTCAGCGCCTGCCCACCGTCGGACAGGGCGCAGGCGGGGCGGTCATGTACCTCCACCATCAGCCCGTCGGCGCCTGCCGCCGCCGCTGCCAGTGCCAGAGGCAGCACCAGCTCACTGCGGCCCGCCGCATGGCTGGGATCCACCAGCACCGGCAGGTGGGTGGCCTTTTTCAGAACGGGGATGGCGGCGACGTCCAGTGCGGATCGTGCGGCGGACAGACCGCTCTGCACACCGCGCTCACACAGGATCACCTGCTCATTGCCGCCGGAGAGGATGTACTCTGCCGCCAGCAGGAATTCCTCCACCGTGGCGGACAGACCCCGCTTCAGCATCACCGGGCGGCGCAGCTCGCCCAGCGCCTTCAGCAGCGAGTAGTTCTGCATATTCCGGGCGCCCACCTGAAGGATGTCCACATCCTCCAGCAGCGGGAGCTGGGATATGTCGGTGATCTCCGTGATCACGGGCAGACCGGCGTCACGGCCCGCCTGCACCAGCAGCTCCACACCGACCCCGCCCAGCCCCTGAAACGTGTAGGGGGAGGTGCGGGGCTTAAAGGCGCCGCCCCGCAGCACCTGTGCGCCGGCGGCCTTTACCGACTGGGCCACGGCGGCGATCTGAGGGGCGGATTCCACGGCGCAGGGGCCTGCGATAAAGCAGAAGCCCTCGCCGATCCGGGCGTCGCCCACGCTGACCACGGTGTCGGCGGGATGGGCGGCGCGCCCCGCCAGCCGGTAGGGCGGCGTCAGACGGCGCACCTCCTGCACGAAGGGCAGCGCCTGCAAAACATTGGGGTCAAGACGCCATGTTTCGCCCACCAGCGGCAGCAGGATGGATTCCGCGCCGGCCACGCAGCCGCCCTTGACGTTTTGCATGGAGAGCTGCGCCAAAAGCTGGCGGATCGCCGCCTCCGGAGTTCCTTTTTTGATGATGATGACCATGTGCGCCTCCTGTATTGAACAATGATAACAAGTCATTATACCGCGTCCTGCCGTTTTTGGCAATCCGGCAGGTCCGCTTATTGACAAAAAATATGGAGTCGTTATACTAAACTTGATAACAGAAACGTATTTTGCGAATTGCATAAGGTGATCCGCTGTAGTATGTGGAGGGAAATATGGATAGAAAATTTACGCTGAGCTGCTGCTCGACCGTGGACCTGCCGTACAGCTACATGGAGAGCCGGGATATCCCGGTGCTGTTCTACACCTATGTGGTGGACGGCGTGGAGTACGACGATGATATGGGCCGCGACCCGGAGGCGCTGCCCCGGTTCTACCGCTTCCTCGAGGAGGGTAAGCTGCCCCAGACCAGTCAGGTCAATGTGGCGGCGTACATGGACTTTTTCGAGAAGCTGCTGCAAAAGGGCGACCTGCTGCACATCGCCTTTACCTCCGGTCAGTCCGGCTCCGTCCACAACGCCCTTCTGGCGGCGGAGGAGCTGCGGCAGAAGTATCCGGACAGAAAGCTCATCGTCATCGACTCGCTGTGCTCCTCCTCCGGCTACGGCCTGCTGGTGGACAGCGCCGCCGATATGCGGGACGCGGGGCGTACCATCGACGAGGTGGCACAGTGGGTGCTGGACAACCGGAACACGGTACACCACCAGTTCTTCTCCAGCGACATGACCCAGTTCCGCCGGACGGGCCGCGTGTCCGGCGCGGCGGCCACAGTGGCCACGGTGCTGAACATCTGCCCCATCATGCGGCTGGACGACACCGGCTCCATCAAGGCGTACAGCAAGGTGCGGGGCAAGAGGAAGGCTGTGGAGACCACGGTGGATACCATGGAGCAGTGCGCCCGGGGCGGGCGGGACTACGACGACAAGTGCTTCGTGTGCCACTCACAGTGTCCCGAGGATGCCCGGATGCTCATTGACGCCATCGAGGAGCGGTTTCCCAAGCTGAAGGGAAAGGTGCGGCTGTGCGACATCGGCACCATCATCGGCTCCCACGCGGGGCCGGGGACTGTGGCGGTGTTCTTCTACGGCAATGAGCGGCCCAAAATGGATTAAATAAGCAAACAGGCGGACGTATTGCGTCCGCCTGTTTGTTTTTGCCGCTGTCGCCGTATATTCGACTGCGGCGGGTGGAAAAATGCGTTATTGTAAAACTAGAATAACGTAATTCACCAGTAAGACTTGCAGAAAGACCAAAAATATTGTATAATAACTAAAAAATTTTTAGGACTTTCGACGGTCGGGGCGGCCCGACGCAGAAGGGAGAACGATATGGCCACATTTATCGTGAACGGCAAAACTGTCGTAGTGGAGAAGAATCAGAAGCTCATCCGCTATCTGCGGGACACTCTGCATCTGACGTCCGTGAAGGACGGGTGCAGCGAGGGCGCGTGCGGCACCTGCCATGTGCTGATCGATGGCAAGCCCACCAAGGCCTGCATCCCCCAGACCGATAAGCTGGAGGGCAAGACCATCGTGACGGTGGAGGGGCTCAGCGACTGGGAAAAGCAGGTGTACACCTTCGCCTTTGGTGAGGCGGGGGCGGTGCAGTGCGGCTTCTGCATCCCGGGTATGGTCATCTCCGCCAAGGGGCTGCTGGATGTGAACCCCGACCCCACCCGCGAGGAGGCGGCATTTGCCATCCGCAACAACATCTGCCGCTGCACCGGCTATGTGAAGATCATCGACGGCATTCTGCTGGCGGCTAGGATCTTCCGGGAGGGAAAGCTCCCGGCGGCCTCTGCCGACGACTGGCAGGTGGGCAGCCGCGTTCACCGGCTGGATGTGGAGGAGAAGGTGCTGGGCTACGGCCAGTACCCCGACGACGTGTATGTGGACGGGATGTGCTACGGCGGCGCGGTGCGCAGCCGGTATGCCCGCGCCCGTGTGCTGTCTATCGACACCGCCGAGGCGGAGGCGCTGGAGGGCGTGGTGTGCGTCCTGACCCAGAAGGACATTCCGGGACAGGTCAACGTGGGGCATCTGAAGAAGGACCAGCCCACCCTCGTCGGTATCGGGGAGCTCACCCACTATCTGGGCGACGCGGTGGCGCTGGTGTGCGCCCGGGATCAGGAGACGCTGGAGGCTGCCAAGAAGCTGGTGAAGGTGGAATATGAGGAGCTGCCCGCGGTACACAACCCCGCCGAGGCGGCGGCACCCGATGCACCTCTGGTATTCGAGGAGGACGAAAACAACGTACAGGCCTACAAGCACGTCTCCCGCGGAGACGCGGCGGGAGCCATCGCCAAGGCGAAGTATGTGCTGACGGAGAAATTCCACACGCCGTGGACGGAGCACGCCTTTCTGGAGCCGGAGTGCTGCGTGGCACTGCCGCTGGACAACGGCGCCGTCCGGCTGCTGACCACCGACCAGAGCGCCCACACCACCATGCACGAGTGCGCGGCTATGCTGGGCGTGGACTACGACCACTGTCAGGTGCAGAATATGCTGGTGGGCGGCGGCTTTGGTGGCAAGGAGGATATGTCCGTACAGCACCACGCGGCGCTGATCGCCTATGTGGCGCGGGTGCCGGTGAAGGTGAAGCTCAGCCGGCAGGAATCCATCCTCGTCCATCCCAAGCGCCACAGCATGGACATGGAGTTCACCATGGGCTGCGACGAAAACGGCATCATTCAGGGCGTGAAGGCCAGCGTGGTGTCCGACACAGGTGCGTTTGCCTCGCTGGGCGGGCCGGTGCTGGAGCGTGCCTGCACCCATGCGGCGGGGCCGTATGCCTATGAGAATTTTGAGATCGAGGGCTGGGCGTACTACACCAACAATCCGCCTGCCGGTGCGTTCCGGGGCTTTGGTGTGACCCAGACCTGCTTCTGCACGGAGACGCTGCTGAACCAGATGGCCGATCTGGTGGGCATCAGCCCGTGGGAGATCCGTTACCGCAACGCCATCCGACCCGGCGGCGTGCTGCCCAACGGACAGATCGTGGACGGCTCTACCGGCCTTGTGGAGACGCTGGAGGCCATCAAGCCCGCCTACGACGCGGCGGTGGCGGCGGGCGACCCGGTGGGTATCGCCTGCGCCATGAAGAACGCCGGTGTGGGCGTGGGTATCCCCGACTGGGGACGCTGCAAGCTGATCGTGGAGCCGGACGGCAAGGTGCATATCTACACCGGCGCCAGCTGCATCGGACAGGGTCTGGGTACCGTACTGGTGCAGACGGTGGTGACCTGCACCGGCCTGCGGCGGGGCGATGTGGTATACGAGCGCAGCAACACTTGGATCGCACCGGACTCCGGCGACACCTCCGGCAGCCGTCAGACGCTGGTAACGGGCGAGGCCGCCCGCCGCGCCTGCGCCAAGCTGAAGGCGGAGCTGGATAGCGGGAAAACGCTGGCGCAGCTGGCGGGACAGGAGTTCTACGGCGAGTATCTGGCCAAGACCGACCCGCTGGGCGCGGATGTACCCAACCCGGTGAGCCATGTGGCCTACGGCTACGCCACCCAGATGTGCATCCTTGACCGGGAGACGGGAAAGATCAAAAAGATGGTGGCCGCCCACGATGTGGGCAAGGCCGTGAACCCCCTGAGCATCGAGGGGCAGATCGAGGGCGGCGTGGTCATGTCCATGGGCTACGCCCTGACGGAGCAGTATCCCATCGACGAGAACTGCAAGCCCACCGCCAAATACGGTACGCTGGGCCTGTTCCGCGCCAACCAGCTGCCGGAGCAGGAGATCGAAGCCATCGTGGTGGAGAAGCCGGGACTGGACGTAGCCGGCGGCGCCATCGGCATCGGCGAGATCACGTCCATCCCCACGGCGCCGGCCATCGCCGACGCCTACTACCGGCTGGACGGGGAGCGGCGCTTGGAGCTGCCGCTGACAAACACGCCCTACGCACGGAAAAAGTAAAAACAAAACAAGCCGCAGCAGCGCTGCGGCTTGTTTGCCAGGTGGAAATCGTTTCTTATAGCTGCCGCCCGGTCAGGGCGGTCAGGGCATCGCGGGTGTCCACGTCGGTGAGCTGACCGGCGGGTACCTCGAACAGCAGCAGGGCGTCCTCATGGCGGCGGATGACGGCGCTGCCGCCGCAGTCGCCTTGCAGCGCCCGCAGCTCCGGAAAGAAGCGGGCGGGGAACAGGCAGGGATTGCCCCGGACGCCGTTGTGTCCCAGCGCCGCGATGCAGGCGGGATGTCGGCAGTAGAGGTCGAGCAGCCCCTCCACGCTGGCGCGCTCCAGCAGGGGCTGGTCGGACACCAGAAACAGCGCGGCGTCGCAGTCTCCCAGCGCGTCCAAGCCAAGGGAGATGGTGTGGCTGATGCCCCAGTCCGGGTGACGGTTTTCCACGGGCGTGAAGGAGAGGCGCCTTGCGGCCTCCGCCGCCTCCGGATACTGGGTGACGACCGCCACCCGGCACAGCCGGTGGGCAGGTACGGCCTCCAGTGCGCGGCGCAGGAGGGTCTTGCCGTCTACCTCTGCAGCCAGCTTGTTCCGGCCGAAGCGGGAGCCGTTGCCGGCGGCCATAACGACACAGCCGATACGCAGCTTTTCCACGGGATCACCTCCATGCCGGTAGTATACCCGCAAAATGGAAAAGCTGTCAAGAAAAACGGCGTTGTATCCCAAGTAGGATAACGGAAAAACCTTTTCAAATCTGCGGGTTTATGATAGGATAATGTAATCATCAGGCTTAACTGTTACCGAGTCAAATCTCGCTTACAAGGAGGAGTATCGGAATGGGTGAGGTAGGAAAGAGCCAAGTCAGGGTGGACGCCTTTGACAAGGCCACAGGACGCACCAAGTATTACGAGGATCTGATGCCCCAGAACGCGCTGTATGTGCGCATCAAGCACGCGGAGATCGCCCACGGCTTTGTGAAGTCTGTGGATACCAGCGCCGCTGAGGCCATCGCGGGCGTGGTGAAGGTCATCACCTGCTTCGATGTGCCGGACATCGTGTTTCCCACGGCGGGCCACCCGTGGTCCATGGATCCCGGCCATCAGGACGTGGCCGACCGCCATCTGCTCAACCGCCATGTGCGGTATTGGGGCGACGATGTGGCGGTGGTCATCGCGGAGGATGAGGTGTCCGCCATGCAGGGCGTGCGGGCGCTGAAGGTGGAGTATGAGGAGCTGCCCTTCGTGCTGGATGTGCAGAAGGCCATGGAGGACGGCGCACCCCAGCTCCACGAGAACTATCCCCACAATATCCTGAAGCACACGGATATGCGCAAGGGCGATTATCAGGCCGCCATACAGGAGCCGGGACTGATCAAGGTGGAGGGCTGGTACGATACCCCCACCGTGCAGCACTGCCATATCGAGAACCACGGCTGCTTCGCCTATGAGGAGAACGGCCGGATCGTGGTGGTGACCTCCACCCAGATCCCCCATATCATCCGCCGCGTAGTGGGACAGGCGCTGGGCCGCCCGTGGGCGGATATCCATGTCATCAAGCCTTATATCGGCGGCGGCTTCGGCAACAAGCAGGATGCGCTGTACGAGCCGCTGTGCGCCTACTGCACCACGCAGGTGGGGGGCCGTCCCGTGCGTGTCGACTGCTCCCGGGAGGAGACGTTCGTGTCCAACCGCGTCCGCCACGCCATCCGGTTCCACATCGTGTCGTGGCTCCGGAAGGACGGCACCTTTGCCGCCCGAAAGGTGGAGTGCTTCTCCAACCAGGGCGCTTACGCCTCCCACGGCCACTCCATCGTGGCCAAGGGCATGGGCTCCTTCGCCCAGCACTATCCCTGCGACAACATGGAGAGCGATGCGTGGACGGTGTTCACCAACCGCCCCGCCGCTGGCGCCATGCGCGGCTACGGTATGCCGCAGGCGTCCTTTGCCGACGAGGCCAACGTGGACGACTGCGCCAAGGCACTGGGGATGGATCCGCTGGCCTTCCGGATGCAGAACATCATGCCCCAGGGCTTTGAGGACGGCTTCAGCCACAACGTGAACTACTACGACTCCTACCGCGACTGCATGAAGGTGGGACGGGCATACATAGACTACGACCGGAAGATGGCGGAGTACGCCAAGGAGACCGGCCCCATCCGCCATGGCGTGGGTGTGGCTACGTTCTGGTACAACACCGCCGTGTATCCCATCTCGCTGGAGACCTCCAGCAACCGGATGCAGCTGAATCTGGACGGCACCGTCACCATGCAGTGCGGCGAGACGGAGATCGGACAGGGCGCTGACACCGCCTACGCCCAGATGACCGCCGATGTGCTGGGCCTGAAGAGCTATAAGGACGTCCATGTGGTGTCCTGTCAGGATACGGACATCACCCCCACGGGTCTGGGCGCCTATGCCAGCCGCCAGACCTATACGGCAGGCTTCTCCATCCGCCAGACCGGTCTGCTGCTGAAGGAGAAGATCCTGCAATACGCCACCGACCTGACCCGTCAGGCGGTGTACAACATGGACATCGTGGACGGCAACATCGTCCGCTCCACCGACGGCAAGGTGCTGATGAGCCTGCAGGAGCTGGCGATGACCGCCCAGTACAACGCGGCCAAGAGCGAGCATATCACCGCCGAGTCCACATTCACCATCCGCAACAACGCCTATTCCTTCGGTTGCACCTTCGCGGACATTGAGGTGGATATCCCCATGTGCAAGGTGACGGTGCGGGATATCATCAACGTACACGACTGCGGCAAGCTCATCAACCCGGCGCTGGCCGAGGCGCAGGTACACGGCGGCATGTCCATGGCCATCGGCTACGGCATGGGCGAGCAGCTGCTGTTTGACGAGAAGACCGGCAAGCCGCTGAACAACAACCTGCTGGACTACAAGCTGAGCACGATCATGGATCACCCCCATCTGGAGGCACAGTTTGTGGAGAACCCCGAGCCGACGTCGGCCTTTGGAACCAAGGCGCTGGGCGAGCCGCCGGCCTGCTCCGGCGCGCCGGCCATCCGCAACGCCATTCTCAACGCCACCGGCGTGGCCATTGACCAGAACCCCATGAATGCCCATATCCTCTTCCAGCGCTTCAGCGAAGAGGGACTCATTCAGGACTGAGGAGGGACGAGCTATGTATGATATGTTGGCACTGTACGAGGCCAAGAACGTACAGGACGCGGTGCGCCTGCGGCTGGAGCATCCCGAGGCGCAGATCATCGCCGGCGGCACCGACGTGCTGGTGCAGATGCGCGAGGGCAAGCGGGCCGGAAAAGCGCTGATCTCCATCCAGAAGTGCGATGAGATGCGGGGCGTCTCCATCGACGCCGAGGAAAATATCCGCATCGGCAGCCTGACCAGCTTTACCCACATCACCAACGATCCCATCATCCAGCGGTACATCAACGTGCTGGGCGAGGCGGTGGACATGGTGGGCGGCCCCCAGATCCGCAACGCCGGTACCATCGGCGGCAACACCTGCAACGGCGTGACCTCCGCTGACTCCGCCTCCACGCTTCACGCGTGGGAGGCCATCGTGGAGATCACCGGCAAGAACGGCGTGCGCCGCGTACCCATCAAGGACTTCTACATCAAGGCGGGTACGGTGGATCTGCGGGTGGAGGACGGCGAGATCCAGACCGCCATCCTCATCCCCAAGACGTCCTACGACCGGACGTGGGGACACTATATCAAATACGCCATGCGCAACGCTATGGATATCGCTACGCTGGGTACCTCTGTCAACGCCCGGCTCAGCGCTGACGGCAAGACCTTCGAGCGGGTGCGTATCGCCTTTGGCGTGGCCGGCCCTGTGCCTATGCGGGCGGAGAGCGCGGAGGCGTTCATCAACGGCAAGGCCGTGACGCTGGAGAACATCGAGGAATTCGGCCGCAGGGTGCTGGAGGATATCCATCCCCGCGATTCGTGGCGCGCCAGTAAGGCGTTCCGCAGCCATATCGCCGTGGAGAGCGCCAAGCGGTGCCTCATCGAATCTGTGAAGCTGGCGGGAGGTGTGCTGTAATGGCGAAGAAGCAGTATCAGCTGGTGACCTGCACCATCAACGGCAGGGAAGTGGAGCAGATGGTGGATGTGCGCGCATCCCTGACCGATATGCTCCGCAACGATTTCAGCCTGACCAGCGTGAAAAAGGGCTGCGAGGTGGGTGAGTGCGGCGCGTGCAACGTGCTCATCGACGGCGAGTGCTTCAACTCCTGCCTGTATCTGGCGGTGTGGGCCGAGGGCAAGCATATCACCACGCTGGAGGGGCTGATGGGCCCCAACGGCGAGTTGTCCGACATCCAGCAGGCGTTCATGGAGGAGACGGCCATCCAGTGCGGCTTCTGCATCCCCGGCTTTTTGATGTCGGCGGTGGAGATCCTGGATCGCGGCGTGCTGTACAGCGATGACGAGCTGCGCAAGCTGCTCAGCGGCCATCTGTGCCGCTGCACCGGCTATGAGAACATCTTCAAGGCGGTGAAAAAGACCATGCTGCGCCGTCTGGGCAAGCTGGACGACCCGTTTTTGAATACCTGAGAATCAGAACACAGCGCCCTGAGCCACAAGGCTCAGGGCGCTGTGTCGTATGCGCGGTTCTTACGGATTGACGGGGATGGTCAGATCACCAAAGCGGATGTGATCCACCTGCGTGATGTCAACGGGGGCAGTAAAGGGCTGGATCAGATAGGCGAAGTCGTGATAGCCGTCTCCGCTGTTGGCGCCCAGCGGGACGCTGCTGCCGTCCTTGAGTACCACCTCCCAGCCGTCCCTGACCTCGCAGCATTTCTCCTCGCGCTCTACGCAGTCGGGGTACTCCACATCCACATACAGCGGGTCGTAGCGGTACTCGAACTCCAGACTCAGGGCGGAGATGTTGAAATAGTCCGGATAGATCATGCGGCCTGGGTCGGTGCTCTCCTCCGTCAGACCGGAGGTATCGATGTGCAGCGTGGGATGTTCCTGGGCAGGAGGCAGGTCAAAGTGCCAGTCGCCCTCCAGCAGGACGGTGTATTCATGGTCATCGTTCTGCACGGAGATGTTGTGGATGTTCACGGACTTGGGGGTATCGTCGGTGAAATCCACCCAAATGGGATCGCCGGGCCGGTAGGGGTCGGGGTTGCGCTGCCCTTGCCCGTGACTGCTGAGCCAGACCACTGTTTCCAGCACGTTGTCGCCGGGCGTGTCATCGTACCACGCGGCGTACCAGAAGTAGAAGGGCGTCTCATCGCAGCCCTCCACCTGCAGGACGTCGGGGTCGAGGGTATTGCTGTCCAGCACGGAAAGCTGGAGCCAGCCCTCGCTGGGGTCGGGAATGCGCAGCGTCGTGCCCGCCGGGGCCTCGATGCGCAGACGCAGATAGTAGTTGTGCTTGTCACAGATGGCTGCCACCGGTGTGATGGTGGTGCCGTGGCTGGTGACGGGGGCGGGGAGATCCGTGGTGCCCAGCGTCTCCACGACCTGCCGCTGGCTCTCGTTCAGCTGACCGAAAAAGCCCTTGAAGGCGTCGGCCACGCCCAGTCTGGCGGCGGCCACGGTGGCAATGCACAGCGCTGCCGCGAAGGCGGCCACCAGCATCACGCGGGTCATGCGGCGGATGGGACGTGCGCCGTGCCCGTCCTGATTTTCCTGAATTTTATGCATAGTCAGCTCCTTGATCCGGCGGAGGTCGGCGGCTTCGTCCTCCGGCAGCGCGACGCTGCCGTCCTGTAGTCCGCGCATCAGATCGTAGATGGTATATTCCATGCCGTACCTCCTTTTTCCGATGCCTCATCGTATGGTGTCTCCCGCAACAGGAAGCTCCGCAGCTTTTCCCGCCCGCGGCGCAGCTTGGATTTGACGGTGGACTCGTTCAGCCCCATTTCCCGGGATATGTCACTGAGCCTCTGGCAGTAATAGTAGAAGCGGAGAAAGACCTCCCGGTCTGTCGCGTCCAGCGACAGCAGAGCCAGCTGTACACAGGCTGTCCGCTCCTTTTCTGTCAGCGCCGTTTCCGGTGTGCGGTGGTCTGCGATGACCGCGTCCTCCGGCAGCGGCTGCTCCGGCACGATCCGGCGGAGCCGATCGCGGGCGGCGTTGCGGGCTACGGCACTGAGCCACGGGCGAGCCGCGCCGCTGCGCACCTTTTCGGCGTTGTTCCAGAGGGAGAAGAACACGTCGGAGGCGGTCTCCTCCACGTCCGACTCCGTCAGCGCCGTGCCGAAGATACCGCGGATGACGGCGCTGACATAGGAACCGTAGCGGTCGATAAACCACGCCAGCGCATCTTGGGAGCCGCGCTTGATTTGGCGCAGAGCCTGTTCCTCGGTCAAATCGCTCACTTCCTTTACGGGGATTATTCTTGACGGCCGTCATCTGTCATAACGCAAAACAGGCGAAAAAGGTTGCAGAAATGGAAATAAAAAAGGGACACGGCTTAACCGTGTCCCTTTGGCAGCGGGAGAAGGATTCGAATTAGTGGGGCTGTGTTTTTTCTTGCGAAATGCAGAATAACCGAGTTGGAAAAATCCTTGAAAATACAGGGTTTTCCAAGGTTATAGTATAATCATGCAAAACCTTGTAAAATTCTGTTTGGGGTATTTGTAGGGGTAAAAATAGGGGTATGGCTTTTTCCAACAAATGCCATTTCGGAACATGGGCGGCGCGGTGACTCCTCTCCCAGCCCCCCTTCCCTCATATATTCCCACAGAAGATGAATTGCATAGGATGATACGATAGAGAAGTATACTGAACCACGCGCGCAAATAACGCGCGCGCACGCGAGGGAGCATCTGGGCCCCAGTTCTGACGTTTGTGCAACCGACTGGCCAACGATGGTGTAAAAATAGAACTACAGGAACTCCGTTGCGATATTATTTTCCGCAGACGCCTTGCGCCTTGCGTTCTTCTATGCTACTATGAAATTTAAGGGGGTGTTCTGTGTGTTCTTTGATGGCCTTTCTGATTTTGAAAAGGGCGCAGTCTTTTGTGCTATGGACTCTGTGGGTAAAAGCAACGATATGCGTCCATCCGTGAAACTGATGCTCAAATATTACAAGAACGGGCATTTTGACAAAGAGAGTTTCCTGAAAAAAGTTCGCCCTATTGTGCCGTATGCAAGTGATGAAGAAATCCTTGAATATGCCAACCAAGCCGTCCTTGAAGAACTTCGTCGGCGCGGACTGGAATAGGACAAACCGTCGGTAAGGAGGTGCAACTGTGGATTTCTTTGAAAGCATGGCTATGTCTGGCGGTAATCCTGCCATCGCAGCTGGTATGCACACCGCCGAGAACTCCTCTCCCGAGCATCCCACACCCGCCGGTCGCCGCGGTCCTCCGCCTCCCGGTGTGACCATCCCTCCCAACGCTTATGCCATCTACTCCCGTTCCGGGAAGTATCTGGGATGGGCTTACCGCGAGGAATGACACAAGATCGCTTACTGTACCCTTCCCCGGCGAGAGCTAACAGCTCCGCCGGGTCTTTCTTCTTTATACGGATCAGTCCCATACCGGAAGGCATGCAGAGGACATTCCGGCTCCTGACAGGTCTCCACACGGTGCGGTTTGCCCAAACAGCACTCCGCCAGGCAGTAAGCGGAGATTGCCCGCAGGGGAGTTTCTGGCCGCTGCATCATCGTATTCCCCAACGCTCTAGCTGCTTTTCCAGCTCGCTGCGCTGGTTAAGCAAGGAACAATATTGGGTGGTACGCTTGGAATTGTTCAGCGTATTGGCCGCCATGCCGCACCGGCTGCGGCGCGTAGTTTCTTCCGCGGCGTCCGCCTTTGCCCGGCAGAACTCCGATTCGTTGGGACAAAGCACGTTGATCCATATCCTCGTGCCATACCCGGGGATCTCCTCCACGAGAAAGGCGGGATTGCCGGAAAAGGAATACCCTACACCGCCAAAGAAAGCGAGTCCTCCGTAGATGTCTTTTCCTTTAATCGCGCCCAGCTTGGCGCGCTCCGCCTCCGCTTTCCACGCTTCCCATGCGGAGAAGATGCGGGCATCTACATATACCCGTATCACGGGACAGTAATCCAAGCCACGGCGCTGTGTATCCTCTTCAAAGTACGGCTCGTTTCCATCTTCTCCGCCGGCATCTCGCCACGCCTGAAGTGAATAGCCCTTGATAGATTGGCGATAGTCGTCACCGCGATTCTGACCCAAGAAATAATCTGTTCTCATATTCTCTTGCTCCTTTCAGCCCTGGCGGGGCATTTTTGTTTCTCGACGGGTTTTCTCAGCCTCCCGCTTTTCCGCCTCGGTCATCTCGGCATATCGCCGTGCCCAAAAATCAATGTTGGCCTGCCGCTTTCGCTCCCGCACCTCGGGACGCTGGGAGTATTTACGCATATACGCCCTCTGTGCGGCCTTCGCCTTCTCCTCGCGGGTCAGCTCTGCCATCAGCACACACTCTCCTCTCCTGCAAAATTAAACCGGCTGACGGGCATAAAAAGACGCACGAAACCCCTGCGCATACTCCGCTGGGTAATGCAGCTTCCGCCTTCTTCCCCGTTTGGAACTTACGGCCACCCTTATATGGTCATGCGCTGTCGGTCTTCGCACGTTTCCGCTTCCTGTCCGTCAGCCGGTATTCAGTTGCCGCCTGCTTATATCCCGCCGGCGGTCGCGGGTAGGAATGAACTCACAAACAAAAGTTTGGAGCATGGGGATGGATACAGGACATCCCCACGCACATAGTATAACAGAGTTAGAGAAAAAGTACAAGATATAGTTCTAATCCAACGCAGTAAAACATTATGTTGCGGTTTTTGATATTTTTTGCGCAGAATGTGCGAATATCCTACGCATCGGACAGATGTCCCGGTCAATATAGCTCCAAGGAAGAATATTCCGCCCTCGGCAAAATTTTCATCGAATAGGGTTGCATTTTCCTCGAAGGCGACATATAATAACCATAACAGGACCCCCCGCACCTCTCCACGGTTTCGTGTGATGTGTCCCAGGGGGGACATTTTTATGTACGGGGATAGTACTATGGCTATACAGATGAAGTTTCCAACAACATACGCGGAGCAGCTCGCCAAGTTGAAAAATCGCGGATGCGTGATTGAAGATGAGGCTGCCTGCTGCGAGGTGCTGAAGGCAGTAAACTATTATCGGCTGTCGGCATACTTCCTACCGTTCAAGGGTGTCGATGATCGCTATAAAGACGGCACGACATTCCGCAAGGTCTATCGCATCTATGAATTCGACCGCAAGCTGCGCGGTATTTTGTTCTCGGCAGTTGAGGAAGTGGAGATATTCCTGCGTTCCCGCTTTGCCTATTACCACGCCCACAAATACGGAGCAACAGGGTATTTGGACTCGGGCAATTACTCAGACAAGCACAACGCGGAGAAATTTAATGCTACCTTGCAGCGAGAGATCGAGAATAACAAGAAAGTCCTGTTTGTGAAGCATCATCTTGAAAAGTACGATGGTGTTTTCCCTATATGGGCCATTGTTGAACTGTTCACATTTGGCACGTTGTCGTATTTCTATGCAGACCTGACAACGCAGGATAAGAAGCAGTTGGCGGATGAACTATACCAAACAACACCTAAGAATTTAACCAGTTGGCTTCGGTGCTGCACTGATCTGAGAAATATATGTGCCCACTATGGTCGGCTGTATTACAGGATATTTCCCGCCATTCCCGCAGGACTCGCTTTGCATGAAGCCGCCAAACGGCGGTTGTGGGGCGCGGTTTTGGTTCTAAAGAGCCTCTATCCAAAGCCCTTCAAGTGGAATAACGAGGTATTACCCTCTATTCATGCCCTGTTCGACGAATATGCGGAGGACATAAATCTCTACCACCTGGCTTTCCCCGAAGATTGGCTGGAGCAGTTAAGGAAGTAAACATTCCCTGCAAAATCGGAACATCTACCCGACGGGGAGAGTTTCGGGGAGGAGGACTTACTTTTTTCATCTCCGAATTAGAAACCACCCCCCCTTTCGCTGCGCACGCCCTGCATTCTGCGTGGAGCGTTGATATGGCTGGCCGCGTTCGCCTGGTGTGAGATTAGTCTATGTCGTACAAGCCGCGCATAATGGCATGATAAAGGGTCGGACTTGAAGTCCGACCCTTTATCATGCCCCTTTCACTGCTCGGATTTCAAATCAAAGCAGTGGGGTGAGGGTAAGTGTTGCAGTGGCCTTGCGCGTCATTTTCCGCGCAGTGTGCCGTGTGTTTTCCGTGCTATGTGGCTCTTTGCTGAGAGAGGGAATATACTTGCCTGTGGAAAGAAGAAAGAGAGTACCTGCGTGTGCGGGTACTCTCTGTTCGTATTGTATGCAGTGGGTCACTCTGCTCGGCGGTCGATGCTGGACTTGACTTCTTTGGTAAACTCTTCCAGTACCGGCATGATGTCCTCGTCGCGCTTGGTCGTGATCCCATTGTTCAATCGCTCAAGAAAGGCGTCGCGCTCTGCTGTGGAAAGTGAGTGGGATGAGTGGGCTTGGCATATCATCTTCCGCACCGTGTCGATGCAATCATCGATGCGGCGAGACTTCTCTACGCGCTGGGCCTCCTCCAGATAAGCGCCGCAGGGATCGCGGTCACCTTCAAACTCGCCGCCGGTCATCAGATGGTAAGACTTCAGTGCATCTCCCAACACATTCGTGATAGTCAGGAGCAGATCGCCGATGGCTTCCGCGTCGCTCTGCACCCACTCCTGATAGTCCGTGGGGTGTTCGCCCCAGTACTGCATCCAGAGGTGCAGCAGCATACGCCAGGGACGCTCGAAGTCGGCCATGGTTTCGTAAAGGCCTTCGCGGATAGTGTGCCGCTCAGCAGCGGTAAGAGGGTATACAACAGGCATAATTTCCTCCTTGTTTTATCGGCGGGAGGCTGGTACAATGACTGTACCGGCTGCCCTGTGGCGGTTGGTGTTCAAGCTCCTCTGTGTCGTGCTTTGGTCGGCGTAGGCACAGAGGGCTTTTCTATGGCATCCAGCAGAGCCAGCATCCAGCGGGTAAGCTGGAACGCTCCGGCGGTCATGATGAGATACAGCATCGGCTGCATCTCCGCAGTCGCACTTTTCGCCGGGATCGAGGTTGGCTCCGCATCGACGGCAGGTGTGGTAGTAACTCACGACGCACCGCCCTTCAGCCACGGCGCGGGTGATACCGTGATGGGAGACACACCGGCCTCTCGCATCCGCGTCAGGGCTTCCTCAGGTGTTTCGCCGGTGACATGGCACAGGTCATCAACGGAGAAAAGCTCCTCGCGGTGAAACTCGTGACCCAACCCCAGCCGGATACCAATCAGCTTGGCGCGGTCATCCAAATCAGCTTTCTTGTCCATTAAATTGCGGATGATTTCCTCAGTGATGCCACAGTCTTCATATCGCTCGGCGAGGAGCTTGATTTCGCGGTCAGTCTCCTTCTTTGCCTTCAGTCGCTTAGCACTACATGCCGGGCAATAGACTGAAGATGCGTAGATGTCGCAGCCGTTGCGTATGGCCTCCACGAGATCGACCTCGAACTCTGTGCCGCAGTCTCCACATTGTGTGAATACGTTGCCGCCCTCGCCATCCTCAATGGGGATTTGGCGGCCTTGATCCTTGATGTAAAACAATTTCTTCAAAACCCTTTCCGCGGCCATGCAAGACCGCTTTCCTGTTTTTTGCTTTGTAGGCGGAGGGTTTTTCACGCCCTGCGTGGTGGGGGTATATACTTACCCTCGGTTGGGTTTGCACAGTCTTGAAACACTGCGCACGGAGACGTTACACGGAGGTATTGGCCTTTTCCCGTGCTCTTGCGAGGGCCGCTTTCTGCGCGTCGCTCATCGCACGCGGCGGTTTGACCCGCAGCCATGCCTTCGGCACGATGTACGCGGCGGCCTTGCCGTCATGGGACTTTCGGACAAGTCGGCAATCCGTGGGCCTGTCCAGCGCCCACATCTCCAACTTCTGACGCAGCGACTTGTTGTGCGTGTAGACGTCGGCGGTCGGCTCGGCTTCGTTGAAGCTGATGACCGTTTCCATCTCATGGCGTGATAGCACCATAGTTCTCACCTCCCTCCATTTTTTTCATGTCGTGCGGCTCAGGCAACGCTGAACCGCCGGACGGTACTCGTCTTGGTGAATTGTGCCGCCAGATCGGGCAGGGCCTTTTTCAGCGCGGCGGTGTCGATGCGGCTGCTGGTGACGCTCTTCCAGGTGGCCTTCCAGTCGCTGCCGGTCAGAACGTCCACGCCGGCGGCGGTCATTTCGGCCTTGATGGCATCCTGGATGGTGTCGATCGCGGCGGCCAACTCGTCAGCCATACGGCGCAGCTCCCGCAGCTCGTGGATCTGGGAATCAAGATTTTTGGTAAGCATGGTATGTACCTCCTCAAAATTTGGGGAACTCCGGCGGCGGTGGTCATTGAGGCGTCTGCGCTTTGCGCTGCTACTTCCGCATACCGTCCCGCCCTTATCCGTGATCTCGGTCGTTACTGCTTACAAACGATTGCCGGTGTCTGAACTGTTTTCGATTGTTCCCTTGCTGTGATTACAGTATACACGAATATCCGCCCACAATCAATTGGCAATACACACGAAAATGCGTGTTTGTAGCTGTGGAATATGTACATTGATTTCCGTGTATATCTATGTTATGCTATCAAAGAAAGAGGTGATGTAGATGCCAATCAGGTATAAAACCGATATTCTCGAAGCATTGAAAACTAAGGGGTATAGCACATACCGCATCCGAAAAGAGAAACTATTGGCGGAAAGCACGGTGCAGGCGTTCCGTAAAGGGGAACTTGTATCCCTCGACAACATAGCCCGTATTTGTGAATTGCTGGGCTGTCAGCCGGGCGATATTTTAGAGTACGCGGAGGAGTAATTATGCCGAACTTTGAAAAAATACGCAACGAGCTTATGTCTGAATCCCGATTTAGGGCGTGGTATCAGACGGCAACACCCGAAGAGCAGGAACTATCAAACCGTGTGTATGATCTTGGCGATCAGTTTTTTGGTGATATGCTCTTTTGGAAAGGAAGCATAACTCATGACTATGTTGCGTGTCAGGCAAAGGATCGCGATGGTGAGTGGGAAAACATCACAATGGATCTTCCGCCAGCACTCGACCTTTTCAGTTACTCGTACTTCACATACCATGTTGCTGATTTAGGAGTAGCCGCCGGAGGATTTAATGAAGAAGCCTTCTCTTTGACCGTTGCGCCCGACCACGCAAACGATGATGTCGTGATACTTCACGAGATGATCCACTTACATGAATTTGTGCTTGAGATTTTGCCGATGTATTTTCACGATGCAGTATTGTTCTGCCTATACAAAGACCTGCAAAACAAGATCGACGATCTTGACCAACGGATAGAGGCGCACGGACACATTCTCAACTCAAGCAGCATCGCCAACATAGGCGGGACACATGATATTCTGTTCCTGCTCAAGAGCTTCGATTTGGATTTGAAGAACGGCTATAAGCTGGGAACTGTGTTCGGCTATGGCGTGGCAAATGAATGGTGTATCCACCACCGCCTTTGACCCCATCGGTCAGGGGCGGCTTTTCATCCTCTCCAGCAGAAGGGCATTTTGCCGTGCCTGACGAGTGCGGGCCTCCGACAAGGCCGCCGACTCGGCCTGAGCCGCAGCATGACGCAACTCCTCGCAGCGCACACCACGAACGAAGGCCACGGCGCTGACGTGACGCTCCACCAATGTGGAGAGCCACTGGCGAGAACCGTGCTGCCACTTACGGCTTTCATCGCCGGTACGAGGACCAAATGAACCCTTGGGCGCGGTGTTCCCAAACAAGGGCGCGGTATCGGGAAGATTCTTCGGGCGGATGCCGCTGGCCAGGTAGAGCTGCACGGCGGACTGGGCAAGGTCTGAAAACGCCACCCGCCGGACTTCGCCGGCATGACCATCCCGGACGATGATCGCATTGTCCGACCAATGCAGGTCAGCCGGCGTCAGGCGCAGTAACTCTGCGCTGCGGAGTTCGGTGGTAAGCAGGAAAATGACGATGGCGTAGTTGCGTGGGTAAGTGGCGGCCTTGGCGTTTTGGGGACGTTCGTATGTATAAAGCCGCCGGAGTTGCCAGTCGTGGAGCGCGACATATTCCGCCGGTGGCAGGTCGCTCACCGTTGGGATCAGGCGATCCAGTACCGGATTGGTGGCATACCAACCGTGCTCGACAGCCCAGCTGAAAAAGGCGCGGAGCCGGATGAGGTACTGCTGCTGCGTCCGCGGGGTGAGCCCGCGGCCATCGAATGTTTGCGCCCATAGGAATACGTCTGCGTAGGATGGGACGCTGGGGTTATCCTCCTCGCTGGCGAAGAAGCGGGTAAAATCCTCCACGGTAAGAGCGTAGCCCTTAAGCGTGTTGGGGGAAGCCCCCTGCTCCTCCAGATCGCGCAGCCACGCGGCGCTGGCCGCCTCCAGTCGTTCAACGGATGTGGCGTATGTAGAGTTGTGCACAACAAGCCCTCCTTTATTTTTTGTTTATGAATTGGAGTGGAAATGCTCCCAAGTTATAGTCTACCGGCAACAGGTTATTTTGTGCGTGACTACGACAAAATTTTATAACTTTATTGAGTTGAAGTGCGTAGTCCGCACCCCATTTTGGGGTACCCCCGCTCTCACTGGTGCCCCAAAACGGGGTACCCCTCCTCACCGTTTCACAGATGCCCTGTCCCAAAACGGGGTACCAGTGAATAACCACACACCGCATACCCTACCCCAAAATGGGGCAGTATACCAATATAGGCACCATGTATGGGTATGTGAAATGCTCGCCTTACCTATGGATATCACGGAGTGAGATTGCGGGGAGTCGTCCCGTCGCGCCACTTCTCGAAGCTGAAGCGAAAGCGATTCGCGGCAAATTGCGCTTTTGGCTCAGACTCAGATAGACTGTCCAAGAGACAAATAAAGCCCGCGCTCTCCAACTCTCGCCGGTGGCGTTCAAAAGAAGTGGCGGCGATTCCGTATTTCCGCGCAGCGACCCCCTTTGAAAATGCGAAATCATTTTTGGAGCCCGCCTCCATCGCCATGCACAAATATAAGTACTTTGCGCCGGTGCTTAGTTCCTGAAATTGCGTGTTCATCAGCAGAGAGTTACCCACCTGAATGAAACGGCCGTTTGTTTTGCTGCCTGGTGCCTTGTTGGTAAGCCACGGCTTTAGGTCTGCTTCGCCGCTGAAACGCTTTTTCCGGGCCACGGCTTGTCCTCCTTACATATTGGCCACCATTTTGGCCGGATTATCCGAATCCATTCACCTGTCATCCATCCTTCTTCCCGCCGCCGGACTGCTCCTCCAGCCACCGCTGCAGGCCATCCACGGGGATGATGATCCGCCGGGGCGTCACGCGGATAGCCGGGAAGTCCTTCCGGTTGCAGAGTTCATAGGCCGTGGGCTTGCTGATGCCCAAAGCCTCCGCCAATTCATCGACGTCAATAGCGCGCTTCTGAAATCCAATATTTTCCATATTCTTCCTCCTTTAAAAAATTCTTGCCTTTCGGTATTTAGTATTCTAATCGCCGTGTCAAGGGACTTTAGTGCGCCTGAGAAAAATTTTTTGCTGCTGAGTGCAACAGCAAGAAAGCGTTTTCCCTCTCGACAAAACAAGTATACCGTGATATAATGGAATTGTAAATTACTTCAAAATTCTTTTTTCGAGGTTATTTTCGAATGAGCGGAATTTATAATTCTAAAATGTGCAAAAAAGAGATGGCAGGCCGCATAATGACCGCACGAGAAGCCGCTGGGCTGACCCGACAGCAAGTGGCCGATGCCATAGGAAAGCGCATAGATGGGACATTTTCAGTTGATGTGCTGAAGCAATGGGAATACGGAACGAACCGCGTTCGTGTTGATTTGATTCCGCTGCTCTGTGAGATACTCCATGTGGACACCGGGTATTTGTTCGGAGAGTATCCGCAGTTCACCCGACAGCTTTGTGATGTGCAGAGTGCCACTGGACTTTCAAAGAACGCTGCAGAAAAACTTATTGGCCATAGATACCACGACGGCAATGACGAATGGCCCGATGAAGTGCCGAAGGATGCCATGTTTCTTTCCGAAACGACAGAGGCGTTGAATATTTTGTTTGAAACAAAATCATTTGCGGCCTTGTTGTCCAGGGCAAAGGAGTGTCGGAAGTTGGGGCAATTCCCAACGGTGGCAGAAAGCGTATCTCAGACAGTTGGGACGATCTGGCCGTATATGTCGCCTGTATTACAGAAAGCGACTGCCCAGAAGATGGGCATAGATGTGGCTGAACTGGATGATAGCTTTAGGCAGATCGGCGAAAAGCAGAAAGGCTTTTTTGATGGCTTGTCGGAGGACTCAAGGCGGGAGCAGCGTGACCTGGCCATATTTAATTTTCAACGTGCAGCTACACGAGTGGCTGAAGAACTTATTGAAATCCGGGAGGTAGAGCAGCATGCCGAGGAAACGTAACGCCAGCGGAGCGGGAAGCATCCGCCAGCGGCCAGATGGTCGATGGGAAGCGCGGATCACTGTGGGCACTGACCCGGGCACAGGTAAGCCCATCCGCCGGAGCATCTACGGCGATACGCAGAAAGAAGTCCTCGCAGCTATGCGCGATGTGCAGAAAAGCGTCGACGATGGGCTTTATACAGAGCCAACGCGCCTGACACTCGCGCAATGGCTGGACATTTGGCAGCGCGACTATCTTCTGTCGCAGAAGTACGGCACGGTCAAGACCTACAAAGCCCAAATCGCGACGCACATCAAACCCGCCCTCGGTGCTGTGAAGCTGAGTAAGCTCACGCCCCATCTTGTCCAGGGCTTTTATAATGACCTGCTGGCTCGTGGCCGCACCGTTCCCAAACGAGATGACGCGGGAAAGATCATCAAGAAGAATGGCGTAATAGTCACAGAGCAGGCCCCGCTCAATGCAAAAACTGTGAGGAATGTCCACGGCGTCCTCACAAAGGCACTCTCTCAGGCGGTGAAATTGGGCTACATTGCACGCAATCCCTGCGACATGGTCGACCTGCCTCGCGTGGAAAAGACGGAGATCGTCCCGCTCACGGATGCACAGGTAAAGGCGTATCTTGCCGCCACAGCCAGCGATTCGGATTACGGCGATATGCTGAAGGTGGTCCTGTTCACCGGTCTGCGCGAGGCGGAGGCTCTGGGCTTGACGTGGGACTGCGTGGACTTCGATAGAGGGACGCTCAAGATCTGCAAGCAGCTTCAGAAACGTCCAGCGGAGGCGGGAGGTTTTCAGTTCGCCTCATTGAAGAATGACAGGACGCGCATCCTGCATCCGGCTCCATTCGTGATGGACATTCTTCGCACCGTCAGAAAAAAACAGGCAGCGCGCCGACTGCTGGCCGGAGGCGCATGGCAGGACTGGCAGGATGCAGCCAAGCAGTATGCGGCCTGTCGGCTGGTGTTCACCAATGCACTGGGGGGCCACCTCCACCCGCAGCGGCTCTATGACCATCATAAAAAGATTGCGAGAGCAGCAGGGGCTCCGAATGCCCGTGTTCACGATCTGCGCCATACCTTCGCTGTCCTTTCCCTCCAGAATGGCGATGATGTGAAAACCGTGCAGGAAAATCTCGGCCACGCAACGGCAGCATTTACACTGGATGCATACGGCCATGTTTCAGAACGCATGAAAGAGGCCAGCGCTGCCCGTATGCAAGGGTATTTTGAGAAGCTGGAGCGTGCATAAAAAGAACTCCGTCGGTCGATGTAGATCGGCGGAGTTTTTATACCATTTGTGCTTTAACGAGATGAAGCTCCGAGCGTGATTGGGGTAAACTTAGGGGTAAAACGGCTTCTCAGAAAATTATATTCAATTTTTCTGCGTCAAAAATCCAGCAAAAGCAAGAAAAACCACCGAAAGCAATACACTTTCGGTGGTTTCCTTTGGCAGCGGGAGAAGGATTCGAACCCTCACATACGGAGTCAGAGTCCGCTGTGCTACCTTTACACAATCCCGCTGTGTCCTGACGAACAAAAACTATTATACAGATTTCACGGCGTTTGTCAACAGTTTTTTCAGAAGAACAGAAATTTATCCGCATCCCAGAATTTGACGGGATATTCAGGGGGCGGTAGTGTGTGGAGCGCGGCGGCAAAGAAGGAAAACGCATCTGGTAAGACGGGGGGCTTCAGGATAATATGGCGCTTTGGATGCTTCGGAAGATGGCATACGCGCCGAACAGGACGGGGGCGTGAAGCGGCTGCGGCAATGCGTATATTATATATATGTGTATGGGCCGTACCTTTCCGCGGCGTCTGCGATAAGCATTGCTTATCGCAGACGCTGTATTATCTAAGGTAAGGGAAAAGGTAAAAAAGGGGTTGCAATTGTTGGAAGGCTGTGGTATTCTAATCAAGCTGTCCGCGAGGGCAACAGCAGAGAGCCGGCAAGCGGCCAACGAAAATTGTCAAAAATAAGTAAAATTAGTAGTTGACAAGATGCCAG
>ERZ1026772.626-NODE-626-length-24131-cov-6.391053_pt1 | contig 24131 bp, 17 predicted proteins | sample MGYA00380124_ERZ1026772 | MGnify/ENA primary metagenome ERZ1026772 (study PRJEB33269, sample SAMEA4719760) | human gut metagenome | biome: human-associated habitat; feature: organic feature; material: feces | place: Cameroon | collected 2013-10 ...
CTTATCCTCTCTATTTTATCTTCTCTACCTTATCCTCTCTATTTTATCTTCTCTATCTTATCTAGTGTTAGCATCCAATCCTCTCTATGATTGTGAACCATTTATCCCCAATTTAGTCTCGATTTGGTCTCAATTTGGTCTTAATTTAGTCTCAATTTAGTCTTGATTTAGTCCCAATTTAGTCTTGATTTAGTCCCAATCAAAAGTTTAGATTTCCTCACAACCATCATAGCAGTAAGGTCACGGAACAGTTTTGGATATATTACTAACGAAATTGTAATTTATGTCCAAAATGAAGCATTTCCAGTCAAAATATGAAGTCATTTTAACATATATTGGACATAAATAAAAAATAAGAAGCATTTATACCCAAAAATCAAAGAATTTCCGGATATAAATGCCTCGAAAAGCTGTAATATGTCCAAAATAGGAATCCAGCAGATGTTCCACAATTTCACAGTTTCACAATTTCACAGTTTCACAGTACCTCGACGTTGCATATTACATTTTGCATTCCTGAATCATGTTGAATCATATTCTTAGGTCCTGGCAGTAAATGCTTCACCCTGTACTGAATAATTACTGAAGAATTACCTTTAATTTAAAAAGAACTGCATGACAACCGGATCATGATCCGAATATTCATATCCCCAGTCGGAATGCTTATAATAGTTAATTGCAATGTTATCGGAAATAATGAATCCATCAAGTGTCACTGTCATGGTTGTCTCTTCATTATAAGGCTCATTTGCATTCCGGCAGGTATCATGTGCAATATCCTCCAGGGCCCGCAGACTGTCCATTCCCATTCGGAAGCCTTCCGGAAGCTCTTCTCTGGGGAACGGCTGCGCCCACTCCGGTGCATTGGAGCTTGCATCTGTCCGGAGATTGTGATTAAAATCACCTCCACAAATTACATAATTCCCCCTGTCATAATCTGCCTTCATATCCGCAAACAGCATACCGAGCTGACCGCTGCGCACCTCTTCGCTGCTTCCATAAGCAGACAGATGCACATTATAAAGACACAGCATCTTCCCATTATCTACCGGAACCCGGGAAATGGAATAGCACCGGTCAAGATCCGTAAATTTGCTAAAGCTGTCCGATATTGGCAGGCTTCTGCGAAGTGCATCCGTGATTTCTCCCCTTGAATATGTGACAAGTCCTGCCTTATTGGCTCCATGCGGCTCCCAGGGAGGCACCATCAGATAAGGTGAATCATAATTCTGTGCAAAGGTATAATAATATCCTGTCACAAACTCATTAAGCAGCTCCAGCTCATTGACATGGTAGGACCTGGTTCCGTCAATATCCACCTCCTGCAGGAAAACAAAATCTGCCGCCGTATTATTAATGACATCTCCTACACCACAAATATCCGCAATCACACTTTCTTCATCCCTGGCTCTGGAATACTTACCTCCATCCATAAAGAAACTGTAATCTCTCTGATAAGCGCCAAATCCGATATTGTAGGTCATAACCCAGTACGCCTTCCGCGTTGTAACGGGAGCACGATCCTCAAACTGTGCATATTCTCCCGACTGGGAAACGGTCAGTGGCTGGTTATCCGGCAGCCGGTAATATGCCACCATGACATAAATCACGTAGCCAATACACACCGCCAGCAATACAGCCAGCAGGATTCCGATTCTTCGCAATATTTTCTTCAAAACGCCTCCGTTCTGCCCATAAAACATATAACTATTCAGAACCATATAAATCATGCCGGATGTCCTTACGAACACAGGCATTCGACGTTTACATTGTCATAATCCGTATGGCTGTTAATAGTTACATATAAGACAATACATAATTTACGCAGGAAGACAGCTGCAGGGTCAGTTCATGATCCTTAACCTCATAGGTTCTTCCTGTGGTAAGCTCCTTCACCGTCTTCACATCCTCTTTAAAGTGAAGGGTTACATGTTCATAATACGCCACATCAGAGCGTAAAATCAACTTATTATTGTCATATAGGAACATCTGGATTCCACTGTTCCCTTCCATATATACCGGAAGCCCAGCACAGAGTGCCTTGCGGATGACGGAAAGCACGGCTGCCGGGTAATGATACAGATCCCCCATGTTATCCGGAATGGTAACTACATAAAGATGTCCCTCCGCATAGGTACAACGCAGCACGATCGGGAAGTTATTTCCCGTTCCATAGCCTGCTGCCAGCTCCCACACATCATTGGTACAGAAGCTCATCTGAGGAATCAGCACCGGCTTTTCACCCTGATATTTTCCGAAAATATTAATACCACAATTGTCGGTTCCTGCATATTCACTTACAATCGCTTTACGTGAAGTATAAGAGACATTCATGAATTCATGCCGGAAGACTTCTCCAAGCTTTTCTACAAAACCGCTTGTCACTACCACATCACAGCCCTTCATCAGGCTGTCTTTCATTTTATCCACGATTTCACCATCATCGGCAGCACTTTCAGCTAAGAATACCACCTTTTCTCCTTCGGGATAATGCATATGTGCCTCGAATGGAATGCCGCACATGCCAAGATAGCTGTGCAGATTGTCTTCTCCTGCAGAGTGTCCCGGACGGTATGCCGCAACCCCGATGGGATTGCCAAGCTCACTTAAATATTCATCCACTTCCTCAAACATTTCTCCTACTGCGGCCGGGAATAAACGGAAATCCGGAGCTTCGATCAGCGATCCTAAACAGAACAGCGTTACCTCCTTTGCCTTCGCAAACAGGGTAAGATACCCCTGCTCCAGATAAGAGGTCAGGTTATAGGTACATTCATATGGATCAAACCAGCCGCCTAAGTTTCTTCCGGGTGCCGCACTTTCCAGATAACGCATGACAAAATAGCTTAAGTACTTCGGCAGATGCTGTCCTGCGTAATCCGGATTACGGGTTTCCGTGCCGGTATAAATCGTATCCGCAATCTGTGGCTGTGTCGTCAGGTCATAGCCGGTCTCATTATATACCTCAAACCACTGCGGATACTTGATGATCACATTCATTTCCGGGTTGATGCTCTTAGCGGTCTTCATCACGACCTCTTCCGTGATGTATTTCATCTTTTCAAGCCGGAATTCCTTCCAGCTCTTCGTTCCCTTTTGTTCAATACATTTCCTGCATCTGCAGTTATAAAAATAGAAATCATCAAAGATCAGCTCATCAAAAATTTCGGCATTCAATGCAACTGCCTTACGAAGGATTTCCACATCCTCTTCACTGGAATAACACAGGGAATTAAATCCATCGTTCTGGTCTGCCGCACAGGTGGTAATACCGCCCGAGGTGGCGATTCCTTTACTCTCAAAATAAGCCTTCACCTTAAGGAGCTGTTCCTTTGTTGCCCACTCCATTCCACGGAAGCATTCAAGATAAGCCCTTCCAAGCTTTACATTCTTATAAAGAAGCGCGAACCTCCGGTCGAATTCTTCCAGATCCTGTATCTCATTCACATTTCCAACAGGACAGTACACCGCCACATTAAAATTCTTGTAGCTCATCTTCTGCTCCCGTTCGATTAACCCCTTGTTCTTCATCTTTTCCATTGTACTTACCTCCATCACGTAACCGGATCTCCCAAGGACCTTCTCTTCCCGTTTGATCCTTTATTTCTTTTACGCTATCACAGAGCTTTACGGAATGCTAGAACACATCTTGCTATTAATCGTAGGTTTCTCTTTCTTCTATATTATGTCAACTATATCACCCTGCAAACTCCACGGCATGCGCCACACCGGGAATGGACTTTCCTTCATTGAAGCTGACCTTACTGAGCAATGCTCCCGTTGGCACGAAAAGCACGCGCTTATAGCTTCCTTCCTTTAACTTCTTTAAAATCAGGGCCGCAAGTGTTACAGCAGCGCAGCCACACCCGCTTCCTCCCGAATGCGCATCCTGGGATTCATCATAGATTTCAATTCCACAGTCCATGTGCTGTACAGTAATATCGATTCCCTTTTTCTGAAGCAGATCAAAGAGTGCGGTCTGTCCGACCATGCCAAGATCGCCGGTAATAATCCGGTCATAATCCTCCGGTTTGCGCTGGAAGTCACGGAGATGGCGCTCGATCGTATCTGCGGCGGCGGGTGCCATGCACGCGCCCATATTCATCGAATCCCTGATTCCCAGATCCACAATCTTCCCGATAGTAATCGCCGTTACCCTCGCATAATCCAGCTCACTTTTCTGCCCGCTTAAGATAAAGGCTCCGCTCCCCGTCACCGTTGTCGTTGCAGACATCGGACGCTGGTTCCCGTAATCGAGCGGGAAGCGGAACTCCTTCTCTGCACTGGCATAATGGCTGGAGGTGATACAGGCTGCATTCTCCGTCATCCCGCCCGCAATCATCATAGCTGCCATCGCAATTGAAAGTCCGCTCGTGGAACACGCCCCATAAAGCCCCACAAACGGAATATCAAAATTCATATTTCCAAAGCTGCTTGCAATCGACTGTCCAAGCAGATCTCCCGCAAACAACAGATTAATGTTCTCCTTTTTTAACCCTGACTTTTCAATTGCCAGGGAAAGTGCTTCTCTCTGCAGGGCACTCTCCGCCCCTTCCCAGGTATCCGCACCGAATTTATCATCCTCTGAAACCAGATCAAACAATTCTCCAAGCGGTCCCTGTCCCTCCTTTTTACTTACCACGGAAGCACATGACCGGATATAAACAGGCACCGGAATCTTAATTGTTCCCTTCCCCTGTTCAAAAATTGCACCTACTGTTTCCTGCATAAAAAACCTCCTGCCTGTCAAAATAACTCTATTACCTTTATTTTGACAAATCAGAAGATTTTTATACATCTGTAACGATTCAGAGCCATGCAAAATTGCATTCATTGAATGCTTGTATTTATACAGAACAGCAATTTCATACGGCTTCTATCCAATCGGAATCACTCTTCCCATCTCTGCGGATGTCCTATGGGAAATGGAAATCACAGTGCGTTCCCCGGATACTCTCTTTAAGGCCTGCAAAACTTCCTTTTCAGTTTCGGCATCCAGATTGGCCGTAATTTCATCAAGAAGCAGTAATCGGGGACTTGTCACTGCTGCCCGCGCAATGGACAGTAGCTGCCACTGTCCCTGGGAAAAAAGCTCCGGTGTACAGATCGTGTCATATCCATCCGGAAGCACTTCAATCGTTTCCTGTAAGCCGGTAAGAGACGCAACCTCCTTCACTTCCTGATCCGTAATGGAAGAATCAAATAACGTAATCTGATCTTTCACGGTTCCCGGCACCATATGGAACGACTGCTCCACATAGCCGAATATCCGGCGTTTATCCCCATCCGGAATGTTGGATGCAGCTATCCCCTGAATCCGCACCTCTCCCTCCTGCGGTTCATAAAGTCCAAGCAGGAGCTTTAAAATCGTACTCTTTCCTGCTCCGGTACGCCCCATGAGCGTCACCTGTTCTCCCTGCTTTACCTGAAAGCTCAGCTGCTTCAGAATCTTCCGCTCGTCATATCCAAACGTTACATTCCGGAATTCCACGAACGCTCCTTCTTCCTTCTCTTTTGCCTCTTCCTTCGAAACCACCTTCTGTTCCGGAAGCTCCTCCATGGAAAGGAATTCGTTGATTCTGCGGATACCGGCAACGGCGGACTGGATTGTCTGGATCTCCATGCCAAGGCTTTCTACCGGTGTAAAAATCTGTGAAATATAATTCATGACTGCTACCGCTGTACCGGCTGACATTCCAAATAACGTAAGCACGCGCGGACTTCCTGATGCCGAAAGCAGCATGACACAGGCAACAACGATCGCATTCAGGATCAGAACCACCGGAGAATACACCGCATCATAAAAGTTGGTTCTCTCCATGGCACGATAGCTGTCCCCGATATATTCGTCATATTTCCGTTCCATATAGCTTTCCTTGGAAAGACAGTGAATGGTCCGGATATTGTGCAGGGTTTCCGGAACATGTCCCGATGCACGGCTGACTGCTTTACGGTTCTGCAGCTGTGAAACCAGCATATTCTTCTGCACGTAACGGGTAAACACAAGCAGGAACGGTAATAAAATCAGTAAAATCATCGATAATCCGCGATTCTTAAACCAGATCACCACAAGGATGCTTACAATCCTGCAGACATCGGCAAACATGCTGACAATTCCTGAGGTAAACAGGTTCTCGACCGTATCCACATCACCGACAAACCTCGATACCACCGCGCCCGGCTCCTGTCTGCTTAAGTCATCTGCCTTTAAATGTATGAGCTTTTCCATCAGGCTGCTTCGCAGGGCGTGTGTCATTTTCTGACCGAACACGATGAGTAAGCCTTCTCTTGCCGATTCCATAAGACCGGTTAAAGCCAGCAGGCCAAAATAGGCCACAATCCATGCAAAGCCTGCCATCCTCTGTGTCGTCAGTCCATCAATGATCCGTGCCAGAATCATGGGCGGTACAAGGGATAAGAGAATTGCTCCACAGACCGAAATCACAATTCCGGTTACCAGCAGCAGGTGCTTTCGCATCACCAGTAAAATCATTCCGGAAACGCTTTTCTTATACTTCATCCTTTGCCCCCTTCCTGATCCTCAAACAAGCTCCGGTATTCCGGAACTTCCTTCAGCAATTCATCATGGGGTGCGACAACCGTGTTCCCCTGTTCCATCCAGATGACCTTCGACAGCTTCGGAAACAGGTACAGCCGGTGAGAAATCAGCAGCACTATACCATTCTCTGTTTCCTTCTGCAGATTCTTAAAGATCTCCTGCTCCGTATTCCGGTCCAGTGCTGAAAACGGATCATCCAGAATCAACAGCGGGCGTTTGTGGCATAAGGTTCTTGCAAGGGATAGTCTCTGTGCCTGACCGCCGGAAAGTCTTACGCCGCTGCTTCCGATCTTCGTCTGTAATCCATCCTCCATGTCATCGGCTTCTTCCTTCAGGCACACCTGTCTTAGGTACTCTCCGGCATCGCCCACATCCCCCATCAGGATATTGTTTTCGAGTGTATCATTCATCAGTTCGGGATCATGTCCCAGATAGCCTACTATCGCTGCGCGCTTTGAAGGCTCCATATCCGCCAATTCCACGCCATCGAGCCGGATGCTTCCTTCATATGGATATTCACATAAGAAGACCTTACCCAGTGTCGATTTTCCACAGGCTACCGGTCCCGTAATGCCGATGATCTCTCCGGCATGAGCCGTAAAGGAAAGGTCTTGGATGATCTCCTTTGCCTGCGGATAGGCAAACCGCAGATGCTCTACCTGCATTTGACGGATCTGCCCGGGCTCCTGCGCCCTGCTCTCTTCCGGCATTTTCAGAAGCGGACAGATTCTCTTCCAGGAAACCTGTGCCTTATGTACCGCATTGAAAAGCTTCGCTGCACCCGATGCCTTCGTGGAAAGCCTGGTGAAGCAGGACAGAAAGGTGGTAAACATCGCAATGTCAAATGCGGTCCAGCCATTGCCCAATACATTTCTTCCACCAAAATACAGAATAAAAAGGACACCGGCCATTGCCGTCACCCGGTATACGGGAGGCAGTACGGCATTCCAGATATTTGCTTTTACCGCCGCCTTCTCATATTCGGTCAGGTTCTCCTCGTAAGCGCTCCGGCGCTCCTTTTCACATCCGAAAACCCGATAGGTGATTGCATTTGACACCCGGTCAAGCGTTGCTGTACTTAACCGGCCGGACTGCTCCTTAAAGGCTGCCCCGTTTCTCTGGATCAGAACCTTCATCTTTTCTGCCAGATAATAGGACACCGGAGGGAAGATCATACATAACAGTGCAAGCCTCCAGTCATACCATAACAGCATGCAGGAATAGGCAAGCAGTGCCACTCCGGTATCAAAGATCTCCGTGGTAAATTTCCGCATGCCCTCCACGCAGTCATCCACATCGAGGATCGCCTTCGTCATCACATTGCCGACGCCCTCCTCCTGAAGCTGCGCCCGGCTTTTGCGAACCAGCGTTCCATAAAGAATCTGCTTCATTCTCCGGTTTACATTGTTGGCAAACCGCCGCACATAAAATCTCTTGGCATAACGTGAGATCTGTACAACCGCAATTGTCACAACATAGATCAGTACCAGACAGAGCATATCCCGGAATGCTGCTTTTCCATTCAGAATATTGATGAGACACCCCGTCATCTGTCCTTCAAAATACGGACCTGCCAAAAGCCCCACATTATAGATCAGGCCCGATATGGTAACAATGAGCAGCACCGGCCATTCTGCCTTAAAATAAGACAGCACCCGGTCCGGCTTAAACTCTTTTCGTTTCATTTACCTATACTCCGTGTTCCATCAGGAATTGCTTCCAAAGCTCGTTGTATTTGCCAAGAAGATGGATCTGATCGTGCGTATATTCTGCGTTCAGATCTCCATTTTCATCGCAGACCGCTTCATTCATATCAATGTAAAAGAAGGTTTCGTTATCCGCAAGCGTTGCAATCGCATTGTTTCTTGCATTGATGTTACTGTTATTAAAGATCGCATCTGAGCTGCTTTTCTTCCCGGACACTCTCATATTGGCTTCAATAATGATCTTAGCTTCCGGGGCAAGCTCATGAAGGGTATCCACGACCTCCGTATACTTTTGCATGAAATCCTCAGTGGTTCCGCGCCCTAACTCATTGATTCCCATCATAATGTAAATCTTGCCATAGTTCTTTGCAGCAAGTACTTCCTCCACGGTGCCTTTTCCTTTGAAGTTCTCCCCCATCACCTTATAGATCGTAAGAGAAGTCTCACACAGGAAGTCCGCATGGCCGGAAAGATCCGTATAGTCATATAAGCCTACCGTTCTCGAATCCCCAATAAACAACGCATCGTCAAAGTAGTTTTCGTCAACCTTCTTAAAATCATAGGCTGCCGCACGCTGTACCCCTGCGTCCCCATAAATATCTGCTGAAATATGATTGATATATTCGTCGTAGGTGCTCTCCCTGAGCGGCTTAAGGCGTTCCAATGGTGCTTTCAGGTCATTACCGGAAACGGTTTCTTCTCCTGCTTCCTGTAAAGAGTTCCCGGACACATCGGTATTCCCCTCCGGTCCTTTGGAATTTCCGGAAGCATCACTCATCTGTCCTTCCTGATCCTGCTGCGCCCCTGTCTCCGTTTCTGCGTTCTGCGTTTCTGTGTTCTGCGTTTCTGCGTTCTGCGCTTCTCCACTTTCGCCAGCCGCCTCTCCCGGTTCCTGCGTCTCTTCCTGCGAGCCCTCTTTCAGCTCATCAATCTTCTGTTTTCTTGCAAGGATCTCTGCTTTCTTTGCTTCATCAAAAAAATCCCATGGATAAATTTCATCGTTGATTCCCGTAAACACCACGGCTAACAGCGGCTGCTTTAAGGGATCATATTCCTGGGCTGCATAAATATTATGAAATCCGCACAATGCCACAATCGTCAGCAGCACAGTTCCCAGCAGGATTCCTGCAAGGAGCGGACAGTTTTTCAAAAAATTCTTCATCGCAATACGACCTTTCTCAGAAAGTACGGGTATAACAGTTTTAAATTAACTACCCCATATCACTTGCCTATTTTCCCGATAGCACAGGATAAAAATCCTCAGCGTAGCCCGCTACGCCTACGTTTTTTATCCTGCACTCTCAGAAAAATATTCTACGTGAATGGTATAGTTATTTAGAAACTGTTATACTAGAAATTCAGGTACATAAACGGATTTCCTGCCGTACTTGAAACAAAATAAATGCTGATCCAGAACAGCACAAATAGCAGCAGAATTACAACCGGATTCTTTTTATGCTTTTCGTAAAAATCAAACACTGCAGGAATACAAAGCACAATTCCTATTGCCAGAAGACCACCGTAGCCTTGCAGGTATTTCACAATATCCTGTGCGTTGACCGCAATTCCACCGTTTCCAAAGAGCGGGAACAGTCTGCAAAAGTATGTGCCAAGCTGCCCCGGATCTGTAATTGCAAACACTACCCAACTTAACGGGATGAGGATCACAAGATAGATATGTCCCAGCACCGGCAGCTTCTGCAAATATTTTCCATACCACAATTTTTCCATAATAATGAGCAGTCCAAGAATTGCTCCCCAAAGCAGGAAATTCACGCCTTCACCATGCCACAATCCCGTAAGAAGCCAGACAACCACAAGATTAAAAACCATCTTCCCTTTGCCGCAGCGGCTTCCTCCCATCGGGAAATACACATAATCCCGGAACCAGCTTCCAAGTGTCATGTGCCATCTGCGGTAAAACTCCGAGATGCTTTTGGACGCATAAGGATGGTGGAAGTTCTCGATAAAATCAAAGCCAAGCATCACCATTAAACCGGATGCCATCAGGGAATAACCCCAGAAATCAAAATAAAGCTGCAGGGAATATCCTACTGCACCAAGCCAGGCAAGCGGTGTGGAAATACTCTGGTAACCAATCATCTGCAGATCCTTCCAGAGAATTGCAAGGCGGTCTGCAAGCAGAACCTTCATGGAAAGCCCGATCACAAAATACTGTAGTCCGTCCTCAAATCCTTCCAGGGAATAATACCGCAAGGCATAGGTCCGTCCTTCCTCATAGCGCATGATCGGTCCCTGTGCAATCTGCGGAAATACCATAAAATACAGGGCTGTATCCATAAAGCCCGGAGAATCTGCAATCTCTCCCCGATACAGATCTGCCTGATAGGAAATCATCTTAAAGAGATAAAAGCTGATGCCAAGCGGCAGCAGCGAGCCCGACACAAATACCCCAAGTGCCTTAAACGCGATGAGCACTGCCACATCCACACATACGATACCGGTCAGATACCGTCTTCTGGCAATCTTATGCCATTTCCGGATTTCATACCCGCACCGCTGGTTCCACATCTGCTTCCCGATAAGGTAATTGAGCCATGTAAGAAAAATAAGCAACAGAATAAAAACAGGTTCCCCCACGGCATAAAACACAATACTGCCAATCAGCAATATCGTGTTTCTGTATTTTGTGGGAAAAGCATAATATATAATTAAAAAGACCGGTAAAAACCGGAACATAAATTCCAAACTAGCAAAGCTGATCATCTTTTGCCTTCTCTCTATCCATTATCGTAATGATTCCGTACCTTCTTATTATGATGCTATGATCCAATTAATATCACTTCTTATGATGCTATAATCTAATTAATATCATTTCATGAGGCTCCTGGAATACGTTCTCAGAACAGAATGCCCCGGATCCAGTAAATAATCCCCAGCACCCAGCTTGTGAAAATCCCATACAGAATAACCGGACCTGCAATCGTAAAAATCTTACAGCCCACCCCAAACACCCAGCCTTCCTTCTTAAACTCAATGGCCGGAGCTGCTACCGAATTGGCAAACCCGGTAATCGGAACAAGGGCTCCCGCTCCTGCAAAGGTTACAAGCTTCGAATATACATGAAAGCCGGTCAGAAGTACGCTTAATGCAATCAGGGCAAGGGAACAGAAGCCTCCTGCCTGCTGCTCATCCATACCGAGCTCCTGTATTGCCACATTCGTAACAAGCTGTCCCAGCACGCAGATCAGTCCTCCCACGAAAAAGGCCTTCACCATCTGCTTCCAGAGCTGATAGGTTGGTGTGATTTTTCTGACATATTCTTGATATTCCTCTGACATGATTCCTCTCCTTTTTGACTATAGGATATGGGATCATGCCGGAAATATACATACTTTTTCAAAACTTTATTTACTCTGTTTATAAACAGGATCTGCCGGATATCCACCCTTTAATTTCTGCATGCCGCGCTGGATGGCATCCCTGGAATTCTTCCAGTCCGCATCCTTGTTGCGGTAATCAAATTTTTCGACAAGCCACGAAACATCCTCCTGCAGGCGTTCCATATTGGTCTTCATCAACTGAAACATTGCCGGATAAAACTCTGCCTTTTCCTTATCGTTCAGACGGCTCTGTGCTCCGTCACACAGATCCCCGAAATGCGGCAGGCAGAAGCCTTTGCCGTTTAATACCTTTTCCTTAAATGCCGTATCCTTTGTATAAAGATAAAAGAATGTATCCAGATACCGCTCATACGTGTCAGCAAACTGCCGGCAGATATAGCAGGACTTCTCCTTCTCACGCACCCACGCCCCGATGGAGCTGGTGGTGTCCGCGGGCTTCTTCATTCTTGCCATAAATCCGGACTTACCCGGCGTAAACTTATTGAACTGTTCCTGCAGCTCCTGATTCATCTTTTTATAATGAGTCTTTAAAATCCATCCGTTTCCGAGCGTATTTCCATAGTCAAACATCTTCTTAAAGTGCATCCGGCAAAACCCGGTACGATCCGTAATCTCCCGCACATCACTTTCCATATATGAGGATCCCGATCCTAATACAAAATCCAGCAAATCCTGCTCCACTACCCGTTCAATAAAGCAGAACGGACATTCATCATCCGCATTGACCGCATCGTTTAACGGTATTGTATATATTTTTTCTTTCATGACAAAACCTCCGGTTTTTTAGTTCCTAACAGACGTATGGTACCCAGATATTGCTTTAATTCCTGATGATAAAGCTCCGGCTGGAAGGAACCCTCATAAAAATGCCTGCGCATCAGTCCTTCTGTTGTGAAACGGATCATTTCCGAAAGCTGCTCCCGGCTTAAACGTTCATCCAGCTCTTCTCCTGTCGCCTGACTTAAAATCTGCGCATACTTCTCACTTAAAATATTCCGCTTATCCTCTGTCTCGAGCAATACCTCACTGACGTTTTCCAGTCTGCTGTTATTCAAAAACAGCATCATACACGGATAATTGCGCATAACCTGAAGCTCTGCTTCCCTGATCTGCCCAACCAGCCGGAAATAATCAGTCTCTTCCTTATCCACTCCTGTCGTCAATTCCAAAATCACATAACGGATACTGTAATCGTAAATAAACGAATACAGTCCCAGCTTGCTTACAAAATAATGAAACAGTAACCCCTTACTGATTCCGGCCTCACGGACAATATCGTCCGTACTTGCATGTGCATAACCGTTCATGGCAAACACCTTTAAGGAGGCATTGATCATACGATCCTGCTTCTCCTTTTTTAAATCAAAAAACTTCTCATTCATACCCCGGTATCCCTTCCAATTGACTTTCCTGGTCGAAGAAAAATATAACATATTTTTGTCCCTGATTCAAGATGACCGAAGGTATCAATCCCGGAAATCCGGCAGAAAATATTTATAAATTTTTTCGAAACTCTTTCGTATAATTTTCTTTTCTTTTTTCCAAAATAGTATTAAGATATACGTATCAGATCATATTAAAGACGTTGTAACGATTCAGTACCTTCACAGTTACGGTTTGTTACAGAAAGGAGTACGTATATGTCCAAGAAATTTGGTAAGTTTTTATTGTTTTCTGCTGTAGCAGGTGCCGCTGCCTATGGTGCTTATCAGTATCTGCAGAAGAAGGATAAAGCAACAGTTCTTTCCGGTAAGGAGGAAGAGGACGATCCTGATGTTTTCAGTGAGGATCTTGATGAAGAACCCTCCCCCTCGAAGGAGCGTTCCTATGTTTCCCTGAATCTTGATAAGGCAGAAGCCTTTGCAACCGAAGCTTTCCAAAAGGCAAAGGAAGTCATTACCGACTCTGTACAGAAGGTGAAGGAAACCGTATTGGAATCCGCTGAAAAGTCCGAGGCAAAGCCTGTGGAGACTGTAGAAAAACCTGCAGATGAAGAGACTCCTGCGGAAGAGACTGAAGCTGAAACACCGGCTGCTGAAGCTACTAAGGAAACTGTTTCTGAAGAAGCTGCTCCCGCAACGGAAGAATCTTCCGCGCCCGAAGCTCCGGCAGAAGAACCGGTTAAAGAAAACACCTCTTCTGTCACTGAAGAATTTCCTCTGGAATAGAAATGGATGCAAGATTCTTTTCCTGACATTAACAAATAAACAGTGAGCATTAAAAAGCTGCGTGGCTATCGTCCACACAGCTTTTGTTTTTTATTTTTTGCTTATATTTTTGCTTGTATTTCCTGCTTTCAGTTGTCTGTCTTTCCTGTCTTATTTCCTGTCCGTTGCTACTTTGCAGTCTTTTCCCTGATAAGTGCAATCAGTTCATCCTTCATGTCTCTTGCCTTATCCTTGATTCGCGGTGTTGCTGAGGTAGAAGTCAGGATCGCTGCAATCATCTTTGTTGCGACATCATACTGGCCGATATCCATGGCAAGGGCTGCCACCAGATAATCCACCGTCATTTCATCCATACCACACATCGGATAGCTGCTCTCGGTCATTCTGGCATTTACAAATCCTTCATAGGCATTTTTTAAATATTCCAGCTCCTGCTCCTTAAGCTCCTTCAGCCTTTCCGTATTCTCCGACGCTTCCTTTAAAAGTTCTTCCCGCATACAGCGTACCAGCCAGCCGCATTTCAGACAGATATAAGCCTTTTCGCTTGCCTTTGCATGCTTTACAATGGCATTTAAAAGACACATCTTATTACGTTCGAGCGCCTCCTCCAGGGTATAGGTTTCCTTTTCTTCTGTGTTCCCATGATAAGAGCTTGAAATATTCTCGCGAATTGCTTTGGCCTGCGAGGGAGCCAGTGTTCCGAAATATCTGCCCAATGCTGCATATCCACACTTCGGGCATACAATTGCTTCATACTTTAACGGTTCAATTTCATCGTGAACCGGTCTTAAATCCCGGTCCATCTGAACCAGTCTGGCACGATTGGCTTTTACGGTAATATCCTTAAATTTATCTCCACATACCGGACAGTCGTAGGTTTTGGAAAACAGATAATCCTTTTCTTTATCCTGCGGTACCTCTTCCTCTTTTACCTCTTCCCTTTTTACTTCCTGTTCTTTTTCCTTCTCTTCTTCGTACAAGTTGAGATTGTCCAGATTTTTTAATCCAAGCTTCTCTAATCCTGTCAATAATCCTGCCATAATCTGCTCACTTTCTCTCAGTAATTATTCTCTATACGGAATAATAATATCTTATCTTCTATTTATGCTTTAGGTAAAACATAAGAACTCTTTAATGAAACTACCCGGTTAAATACCGGCTTTCCATCCGTAGAATCCTTATAGTCCACACAGAAAAAGCCCTGTCTTACGAACTGGAAACTTTCATATGCCTTCGCATCTGCAAGTGCCGGCTCTACATAACAATTCTCTAAAGTGGTAAGGGAATTGGGATTAAGATTCAGGCTTCCATCCTCCTCATTGTATACACCCTTTTCCTCGTCAATGATATTCTCATATAAACGTACAACAGCCTTCACTGCCTCCTTTGCAGATACCCAGTGAATCGTTCCCTTGACCTTACGGTCCGCATTGCCACCCCTGGTCGCCGGATCATAGGTACAATGTACTTCGGTCACATTGCCATCCGCATCCTTCACACAGCCGGTACAGGTTACAAAGTAGGCATTCATCAGACGTACTTCATTTCCCGGGAAAAGACGGAAATATTTCTTTGGCGGTTCTTCCATGAAATCCTCACGTTCAATGTATAATTCCCTTCCAAAAGGTACCTTACGGCTTCCTAAGGATTCGTTTTCAAGGTTGTTTGTAATTTCAATCCATTCGGTCTCATCCTCCGGATAGTTATCAATAACAAGCTTTACCGGATCCAGGACGGCCATCATACGGGGACGCTTTAATTTCAGATCCTCACGGATACAGTACTCCAGCATCGCATAGTCTGCGGAAGCATTTGCCTTGGAAACACCACACAGCTCAACAAAACGCTTAATGGATTCCGGCGTAAAGCCTCTGCGGCGAAGGGCTGCGATGGATACCAGTCTCGGATCATCCCATCCGTCTACAATACCCTCCTCTACCAGCTTCTTAATATAACGCTTCCCTGTAACCACGTTCGTCAGATACATCTTTGCAAATTCAATCTGCTTGGGCGGATGAGGGTATTCCAGTTCACGCACCACCCAGTCATACAACGGTCTGTGATCCTCAAATTCCAGCGTACAGATGGAATGGGTAATTCCCTCAATGGCATCCTCAATCGGATGTGCAAAATCGTACATGGGATAAATACACCAACGGTCTCCGGTGTTATGATGGGTCATGTGAGCCACACGATAGATGATCGGATCTCTCATATTCATATTGGGAGATGCCATATCAATCTTCGCACGAAGAGTTTTCTCACCATCGGCATATTCGCCGTTCTTCATCTTCTCAAATAAAGTAAGGTTCTCCTCCACGCTGCGGTTCCGGCTGGGATCCTCTTTACCGGGTTCTGTCAGTGTTCCACGATATTCTCTCATTTCGTCTGCGGTCAGATCGGACACATAAGCCTTTCCCTTCCTGATCAGCTTTACAGCTCCCTCAAACATCTGATCAAAGTAGTTGGATGCAAAGAACAGACGATCCTCCCAGTCTGCACCAAGCCACCTGATATCTGCAAGAATGGAGTCCACAAACTCTGATTTTTCTTTGGTCGGATTGGTATCATCAAACCGCATGTTAAACTTACCGCCATATTCCTGTGCCAGACCGTAGTTTAATAAGATACTCTTTGCGTGTCCGATATGAAGATATCCGTTCGGTTCCGGTGGAAATCTGGTGTGTACAGTATCGTATACGCCTTCCGCTAAATCTTTGTCAATGATCTGTTCAATAAAATTCCTGGATTCCATTCTTTTTCCTCCTCATCGATCCTTAACTGCCATGTCTTCTCTTATAAAGTCATTTCAGGCAGATATTTTTCTTCAAACTTCTTTCTTGGCATCGGACGGTCAAAATAATAGCCCTGCACCAGATCTACACACATATTCTTTAAAATATCAAACTGTACCTTCGTTTCCACGCCTTCCACACAAAGGTTTACCCCAAGTGCCTCGGCAAGCTCTCCTACCATCCGTACAAAGGACTTGGCATAGGAATCCCGATCCAGATCCCTGATAAAGCTCTGATCCACCTTGATAACATCAAACGGAATCTCCCGGATATGGTTTAAGGATGAATATCCTGTTCCAAAGTCATCCAGTGCAATCCTCACACCAAGATCCTTGATTTTTGCCAGGATCTTCTTCATACGGTCCATATCGTCAATGGCAAGACTCTCTGTCACCTCCAGCGTCAGGTTGTGCGGAGAAAGTCCGGTATCCTTTAATGCATTCTGCACGATCTCTACAATATCCGTCTGCAGAAGCTGTACCACAGAAAGATTCACATTTACACGATAGTTCGGATAGCCATGCATATTCCAGGTATGGCAGATCTTACAGGACTCATATAACACATAATTGCCAATCGGATTAATCAGTCCCAGATACTCTGCAAGCGGAATAAACTCTGAAGGTGGAATAAAGCCAAGCTCTGCGCAGTTCCAGCGAATTAACGCCTCTGCTCCGGTACATGGACAGCCTTCCTTCGTAATATCCACAATCGGCTGAAAATACACCTCAAATTCCTTAAAGCTGTCCGCCGTTGCCTCACGCATGTTCTTTTCCATATCAAGGCGCTTACCGGAGCTTGCAGCAAAACAATCCTCATAATAGACGATCCGATTCTTACCACCCTTCTTGGCCTCATACATGGCAATATCTGCCATCTTTATGAGATCATGCACGTTGGCATCCTCTCCGGGGAATTCCACAATACCCATACTCATCGTACAGTAATAATCGGAGTCCCGCAAAAACCACGGCTTTAAGAAAATATCTTTAATATTGGTAATAATCTGTTCCCGTTTCTCATAAACTGCCGGTGAGAGGATAATTACAAACTCATCCCCTCCCATGCGGTAACAGGTGTCCTCAATTCCTTCAATCCGCTGAAGGCTGTGGGAAATGGCTTTTAACAGGACATCGCCATACTGATGTCCGAGTCCGTCATTGATGTGCTTAAAATCGTCCAGATCAATGTACAGCAGTAATCCCTTATCCTTCGTTTTTTTCGCAAGATCCACAAACTTTGCAAGATCGCGCTCACAGCACATCCGGTTATACAATCCGGTAAGGAAATCGGTATAGGCCTGCTGCTCAATCTTTCTCTGATAAATTTTCTTATCGGTAATATCATAAAGTGCACACAAAAGCACCGGACTTCCATCTACCCATGGCATTCTGGTATAATACAGATCATACCAGCGATCCCTCCTGGTATAATAAATCTCACAGACTCCCTTGTCACTTTCAATACTGTGTTCAAAAATATCCCGGATCATCTGCTTCTTTAATTCCAGTTCAAAGGTACGCCGCATATTGCTGTTGGCAAATAAGATCTTACCCGTATGGAGATCCCGGACATAAACAGCACTTCCGACATTATTAAGAATTCTTTCCAACGATGCATACGAGCTTGCCAGTGAATTTTTCTGGATCCGACGTGTCAGGATACTCTGCAGAATCTTCACTGAATCATTGATGAATTTCACTTCCTCTATCTGCCATACCCTGCTGCCACTGCGATCCCCGAAACATACATACATACCTTTTGTATGATTAACCATAACAGGAATCACTATGACCGCCTTAAGTCCGATGGCTTCCATTTCCTTCCGTTCCTGTACACTTGCAAGGGAACTTCCGGACAACACAACTGTTTTGTCTGTTTTTAAAATTGCCGGCAATTCAAAGCTTTCATCCTGTGGAAACTGAAGGGCACTGTTTTCTTTGCTCCAGAATGCAACAACCTGTATGCCCTCCGGATTCTCTTTCATCTTATACACAGCCCCTCCGGAAATGCGTAAAAACCGTGATACAATCTCAAGAAGATTCGTAATCACCGTTTCAATGGCATCCTCACTTTCCAGCAGCTGTACCACATCGGTAAGTGCCTCCGTCCTGTGAAGACTCACACTCATCTCCTTTTCCGAGCTGCGGCTTCTGCGGCATTCTGCCTGTGCCGTCACAATCGACATCCGGTATCCAAGCAGGGCATTGGTAAAGTCACGCAGTGCATCCACTACGTGGATGAACTGTGACTCGGTAAGCATCGTCTGAAATCCCTCAAGTGGAGAATTTTCATAATCTCCGGTATCGTATCCGTCTAACAGCACACCATAAGCCAGCCAATTTAAGACTGGTTTCCCCTGGAGTTTGGCAGAAATAACTGCCACCCGCAGATTGGGATACGCCGTTGTCTCAATCGCCTGGTCTTCTAATGTACTTTCAGATACACGGAGCAGCATATCCTGATACTGCTCCGCATCAATCATCTGTTCAATTATTGCGGTTTCATCCGCCCTCCCGCTGAAGGAGGTAAGCGGAACCCCTTTGCCATCTAAGCAGCGCAGAAAAACATTCGCCACACTGCTGAAATGCTTCTGCCATTTTTCCAGTAGTTTTTCATCTATAAAAGACTGCACAATGGCTGCTGCATCCTGGCCTAAACTCTTCTCATCATAATCACTCACTGCTAAAGAACCCCCTGCTTTCCCATAAAGTTCCGGGATAGTATAGTTCTATTTTATTCATCAACGCTATAGTTCGGTGCTTCTTTCGTAATATGAATGTCATGAGGATGGCTTTCCTTCAGGGATGCTGCAGAAATCTTCACAAATCTGCCATTCTCCTTAAGCTCCTCAATGGTTCTGGTTCCACAGTATCCCATACCGGAACGAAGCCCACCCATAAGCTGGAATACCGTATCCTCTACGGTTCCCTTATAAGCAACACGTCCTTCTACACCTTCCGGTACAAGCTTCTTGGCATTTTCCTGGAAATAGCGGTCCTTACTGCCATTCTCCATAGCAGCAATAGATCCCATACCACGATATACCTTGTATTTACGTCCCTGATATAATTCAAAGGTTCCGGGGCTTTCATCGCATCCTGCGAAAATACTTCCCATCATACATACATTTCCACCTGCGGCGATTGCCTTGGTCATGTCTCCGGAATACTTGATACCACCATCTGCAATAATCGGAATATCATATTCCTTGGCAACTGCATAGGCATCCATAATAGCAGAAATCTGCGGTACGCCGATACCTGCAACAATACGTGTTGTACAGATAGATCCGGGGCCGATACCAACCTTAACGGCATCTGCACCGGCTTCAATTAATGCTCTGGTTCCTTCACCGGTTGCCACATTACCTGCGATAACCTGTACATCAGGATAAGCTTCCTTAATCATGCGTACACAACGTAATACATTCTCGGAATGTCCATGTGCACAGTCCAAAACAACTACATCCACCTTAGCCTTCACAAGCTCGCTGACACGGTCTAGGACATTGGCTGTAATACCAACGGCTGCACCACAAAGAAGACGTCCCTGATCGTCCTTTGCAGATAACGGATACTTGATGGTCTTCTCAATATCCTTAATGGTAATAAGTCCCTTTAAATTAAAATCTGCGTCCACAATCGGAAGCTTTTCCTTACGGGCTTTGGCAAGAATCTTTTTTGCCTCTTCAAGAGTAATTCCTTCCGGTGCGGTAATCAGTCCTTCGGATGTCATGGACTCTTTGATCTTCTTCGTAAAGTCTGTTTCAAACTTCAGATCACGGTTCGTAATAATACCGACCAGCTTACGTCCCTCGGTAATCGGGACACCGGATATACGGAACTTCGCCATTAACGCATCCGCATCTGCCAGTGTATGCTCCGGGGACAGGGAAAACGGATCTGTGATGACTCCATTCTCGGATCTCTTCACCTTATCTACTTCCTCTGCCTGTGCTTCGATTGACATATTCTTGTGGATGATACCAATACCACCCTGTCTTGCCATGGCAATTGCCATGCGATGCTCCGTTACCGTATCCATGCCGGCACTCATCATCGGAATATTCAGCTTAATCTTCTTTGTCAGCCATGTTGTCAAGTCGACTTCATTGGGAACCACCTGTGAATAGGCAGGAACCAGAAGCACATCATCAAAGGTAATACCTTCGCCAATAATCTGACCCATTTTCTCTCCTCCTAGTTTGTAAATTTGTGGTAACTATTGAGTACCCTCACAGTTACAATTTGTGTTCCTATACATACTTGCGTTTATATTTAATCCATAAACACCTTACGGGGTGCTATGAATTGAATCGCCTTAACCATTTCCTGATTCGGCTCGAAAATCACCTTCTGCTTTCCATCATAATAGAAGACATAACGGTGATCCGGCTGCTGCTCCTCACCGCTGCTGTAATCCACGGCCTTATCCTGACGGTTCTTATAGTTATCCAGATGATAAGATTTAATAGGTGCCATGACTTCCATTTTGCCCATATCAAAGGTTGCTACTCTCTTACGTCTGCTCTTTGCAAGCACCTTGTCCACCGTCAGTTCCTTATCCACATAGAGATATTCATATTCCACCTCGGAATTCATGGAAACAAAATAAGCTCCCACTCCAATCACTATTGCCACAATAAAAAGCACCATATTAAAAGCAACCATGGCAAGCAGACCAATCATTACCGTAAGAATAATCAATAACATTTTTAAGAATTTCATTGCAACAGATGTCTTTCTTTTAACCATCCATTCTACATAGGTATCGTTCATTTCCACGCCTCCGGATTTTCATTCACTGTTTGTAATACTTCAGAGCCATGCAGATTATGGCAGCACAGCCACCAGATACCTGCATTATGCACATTTGACGCAGCTGTTCAACACATGAGCAAAAAACGCTTCAAAAAATCTATTCTGCAAACGTGACTCTGAATAGTTACAATGATAGTATATTTTCATAAAACTTGCAAGAGATCATTTTGGCTTTGATAGATCAGCCATGCTCATTCATAAGTTGCCAGACAAGCTGACAACTTATTTCATGTCGGGCGTCCGCCCTATAGAAACGATGATACAGGATGACCTTTGTGAGCAAGCTCCCACAACAGGTCAGCCATGCCATTCATAAGTTGCCGGATTGTACGGATTGGTTAACCTATATATGTGTTCTCCGGCAACTTATTTCATGTCGGGCGTCCGCCCTATAGAAACGATGATACAGGATGACCTTTGTGAGCAAGCTCCCACGGTCATCCTGTATCATCGTTTCTGCATGGCTGACTGTTTACACAAATTTAATATTTGGGAACATTGACTTCTGTCTGTAATCTGGATTAAGATGGTACAAGATGAAAAGGAGTGAACAAATTCATGTCAAATGCTCATAATAAAGATGGAAAATACCGCGGAATCATTGATGAGATCCGTGAACAGCAGCGCAAAATGAAGGATATGACCTGGAAGGAGCGCTTCGCATATTACTGGGAATATTATAAGGTACACACCATTGTAACGATTGTAGCCATAATTGCCATTGTCTGTACGGTCCGTACCCTTGTAAATACCAGGGGCTATGCATTCTATGGTCTGATGTTAAATGCCTATTCCCTGTCTTCGGATGTCATGTCTGATACCTTCAGTGAATATGCCGGAATTGACACCAATACCTATGAATGCTTTATGGATACCACTTCCACACTGACCTACGAGAATCCTACGGAATTCGATATGGCAACCATGCAGCGGATCGTCGCTGTCGTACAGACGAAGGAACTCGATGCTGTGATCTTCGATTCCCAGTGCTTTGACCAGTATGCCGTCAATCAGATTTTCTATGATCTGCGTGAGGTTCTGACTCCGGAACAGATTGAGAAATATGAACCTTACTTTTATTATGTGGATATGGATATTGTCCGTGCCCAGGAGGAAGAGGATGTCATCGTCGATACCGACGCCATTGCCGCCAAGGGAAACCTGACCCTCGAGGAAATCCATGAGCTTGCCGCTACCCGTATGGATCCTTCCACCATGGGCGATCCTGTTCCCGTCGGAATCGTCATGACCGATTCGCCTTTCGCCACAGAGTCGCATTCCTATGATGATCTGGTGCCGGTATTCGGAATCTCCGTAACCACACAGCGTATGGATACCTGTCTCCAGTTTCTCGATTATCTGTGGGATGATACGGTTGATTTCAGTCTTGCACATGATGAGGCCACCCCATATTAGTCAGAACTTAAAACAGTTACCTGACGGAACCTTTCCGCACAGGTAACTGTTTTTTTATTCTTGTACCCAATATGGGTATATTAAATACCATACTACCCAGATCAGGTATATTGATCAATGATTAATTATCACAAAACTTCCCATTCTGAATATTTCTTACAGTCTCGCCAATACAAAGATATCATAAATCGCCTTAATGGCAGTCTCGAAATCCTCGTTTGCCACACCGATAATGATATTCAGCTCACTGGAGCCCTGATCGATCATCTTGACATTGACATTTGCATGAGCCAGTGCGGAGAAAATTCTTCCTGCGGTTCCTCTTGTGGATTTCATACCGCGTCCAACGACTGCGATCAATGCCAGATCTGCTTCGATATCGATGCTGTCCGGATCTGCCAGACGGTGAATGGCAGAAACAACCTTCTGCTCCTTATCCATAAATTCATCCTGATGAACAAATACCGTCATGGTATCAATACCTGAAGGTACATGCTCAAAGGAAATTCCATAATCTTCAAACGCCTGTAACACCTTACGTCCGAATCCGATCTCCGAATTCATCATTGCCTTATCAATGTTTACTGCACAGAAGCCCTTCTTACCGGCAATACCGGTCACCACATATTTGCACTTCTGACAGGTGCTTTCCACAATCCAGGTACCTTCATCCTGCGGACGGTTGGTATTACGGATATTGATCGGAATGCCTTCACGGCGTACCGGGAAAATGGCATCCTCATGAAGCACGCTTGCACCCATGTAAGACAGCTCGCGGAGTTCACGGTAGGTAATGGTATCAATTCTTTCCGGATTTTCAATGATTCTCGGATCTGCAATCAGAAATCCCGAAACATCTGTCCAGTTCTCATAGACATCGGCCTTGACTGCCCTTGCCACAATGGAACCCGTAATATCGGAGCCGCCTCTGGAAAAGGTCTTTACGGTTCCATCCGCATAAGCTCCATAGAAGCCCGGAATAACCGCATTATCCACATCCTTCAGACGTTCCTTTAAAATATCATTGGTGGTTTCCGAATCAAAATCACCGTTCTCATCAAAACGAATCACTTCTGCCGCGTCAATAAACGGAAAGCCAAGATAATCTGCCATAATAATACTATTCAGATATTCCCCTCTGGAAGCGGCATAATTTACTCCGGCTTTCTTTTTGAAGTTCTCTGCAATGGTCTTAAACTCTTCCTTTAAGGACAGTGTCAGGGAAAGGCCGTCAATGATCTCCTGATAGCGTTCCTCAATAGCCTGAAGCTCCTTCTTAAAATCCTTGTCGTTCTCTGC
>ERZ1026772.627-NODE-627-length-24108-cov-6.439114_pt1 | contig 24108 bp, 21 predicted proteins | sample MGYA00380124_ERZ1026772 | MGnify/ENA primary metagenome ERZ1026772 (study PRJEB33269, sample SAMEA4719760) | human gut metagenome | biome: human-associated habitat; feature: organic feature; material: feces | place: Cameroon | collected 2013-10 ...
GTTCGCTGAAAGGGATGCTGTGCTTCTTCCTGCGGCTGATCTCTCGATAGCCATTCCCGTCGCAGTGCTCGCGGCCTGCGCATGGCTTGATAAATGAACCGATTCTGAATCAAAAAATGGGATAGCCGTAATATATCGGCTATCCCATTTTTGATTGTTCTGTTGTTTTGCCGGAGCGTTACTTCGTCTGCAGGGGGTCCTTCATAAACTCATCGGACAGCCTGACGCTGCGAATAAGCTGCTCGTCGCGGTGATGCAGGACATCCTCATACACCTGACCGGAATAATCGTAGAAGCCCCTGCCGCTCTTCACGCCCAGCTCGCCTTTTTCAGTGTGGCAGAAAATAGCGTTATCCTCACCCGGAGCCGGTGCTGCAACATACGCCTTGTTTTTCAGCCCGTTTGCTACGATGTCAAGACCGTTGAAGTCCATGCGCTGGACAAGACCGAGAAGCAGGCCGCGCGGCATAAGGCTCGCTTTGACGGCAAGGTCGATCGCCTCACCGTCGCAGTAGCCGTTCTTGATAAGCCAGCAGACCTCTCTGGTCATTGCGCCCTGCATGCGGTTGATGATGAAGCCGGGGACATATCTTTCCATCCTGACGGGCACCTTGCCGCAGTCCTGATGGAGCTTTATCGCCGCCTCCATGACGCTCTCAAGAGTCTCGGGACCCTTGACGATCTCGACGAGCTTCAGGATATGTGCGGGGGCGATGAAATGGGCGATAATAGAATATGGCAGACGGCCTGCCGGCATAAGCTCGAAGATATTCAGATAAGATGTGTTGCTGGCGATGATCGCTTCTTTGTCAAGTATTCCGTCGAGCTTTTCATAAAGCTCCTTTTTTGCATCGGGCTTTTCCGCAATCGTCTCAACTACGTACCAAGCGCCCTCGGCAGCTTCATTGAGAGAGGTCGTATAGAACAAATGTCTGAGAGATCCTTCTGCCTGTTCCTCGGTCAGAACGGATTCTGCGATGAATAATTTAAGGCTCTTGTCGATGACTTTTTTTGCCTTGCCGAGAGTCTCTTCGGTTCTGGAGTACATGATCACATCGTTTCCGGCCATAGCATAGCTGAGGGCTATGCCTGACCCCATGGTACCTGCGCCTATAACGGCTATTTTTCTAGTCTCCGCCATATCAGATGCTCCTTTTTTAAGCGCGTCTGTTTTTGACCTCCTCAATTATTGCGGGGATAACGGCACGGAAATCGCCTACTACGCCGTAATTGCTCAAATCGAATATGGGGGCGTTGCTGTCCTTGTTGATGCTCATGACGCACTTGGACTTATCCATGCCGGCCATGTACTGGACAGAGCCGGAGATGGCGACGTTGATTATGAGCTTCGGGGAAATGGTCGCGCCGCTCTGGCCAATCTGGTATTCGTGACCGAACCAGCCGTTTTCGCAGATGGGTCTTGAGCAGCCAATCTGGCCGCCGATGAGATCGGCAAGCTCCTTAAGCATACCGAACTCTTCCGGGGACTTGATGCCGAAGCCGCCGGAGACGACGATATCAGCCTTGTCAACGGGGATACCGGCGATGACCTTCTCCTCGGTGCTGACGACCTCATAGCAGTCGTCGCAGGCAATATCCAGATCTTCCTTTATAAGCTCGCCATCGGCATCCTCTATCGGCTCGATAGGAGCGAACACCTTGGGATGCACCGTACACATCTGCGGGCGCTTCTCGGGAATGGCGATGTGGGAGAGGATGTTCCCGCCGAAGTTTGGCGTGGTCTGGACGAAAGTGCCGTCCTCGTCTACGCCGAGGTCGATCGCGTCGGCAGTCAGGCCGGTGCCGAGGCGGCACATCACGCGCGGTGCGAGCTCGCGGCCGAGCGGGGACGCCGGGAACAGAAAGATGGAAGGCTTATGCTTTTCGACAAGTTTCACGAGCGCATCCTTGTAAACGCGCGGCTTGTATTCGGCCAGCTTTGCGCCTTCAACGCAGATGACCTGCTCCGCACCATAGGAGAAGAGCAGCGTGCTGTGCTCCGCGGCATGCTCGCCGAGGATAACGGCGGCGATCTTATCGGTCCCGCCAAGCTTTTCCTTGAGGTCGATGGATTTTGCCAGCAGTTCCAGAGTGGTCTGTGAAACGCGGCCGTCGGTAAGCTCGGCATAAACCCAAATGTTCTTGTATTCTGTGCAGCTCATTGCAAATCCCTCCTTCAGATAATCTTCTCGGCTTCGAGAGCATCGACGAACGCCTTTGCGATCTCTTCCGGCTCACCGCTGAAATACTGCGTGTCGGTGCTGTGCTTGGGAGGTGCAAATATTTTCTTGTTGACGGAGGGGGAACCCTTGCCGCCGGTCCGGTTGGTGTCGCAGCCGGCCTCTTCGGCAGTCCACGTGTAGTGGGGCTTTCTGCCTCTGGTCATGATGCCGCGGGCGGAGGGATAGCGCGGGGTGTTGATCTCAGCGGTGACGGTCACGAGCGCGGGGAGCTTTGCCTTGACGGTCTGGAAGCTGCTGCCGAGGTCGCGGCGGCACACGGCCCAGCCGTCCTCAACGTCGAGTTTATCGACCAGAGTGACCTGCGGGATATCGAGGAACTCTGCAACGATGGGGCCAGTCTGCGCGGTCTCGGCGTCGGTCGCGCACTTGCCGAAGATCAGCAGATCATAATCGCCGATCTTCTCGGCAGCTTTTGAAAGAGCGTAGCCGGTCGCGAGAGTGTCCGCGCCGCCGAAGGCTCTGTCGCTGAGGAGGTAGCACTCGTCGCAGCCCATTCCGAGAGCGTAGTTGAGCACGTCCATTGCCTGCGGGGGACCCATGCTGACCGCCGCCACGGTGGCGCCGAGCTTCTCCTTGAGGCAGAGGGCCGCCTCGATCGCGTTTGCGTCATAGGGGTTGATGACACTCTGGATACCTTCGCGGCAGATATTGCCGGTCGCGGGATCGATCTTTACATCGACGGTATCCGGTACCTGTTTCACAAATACGAGAATTTTCACAGATATCATTCCTTTTCTAGATTTATAGTACGCTGCTGCAAAAAAGCCTGCGCGGTCAGCCGGCGAGCTTTTCCTCTATGCCTTCGCGCGCATGGGCCTTAAGAGCCAAACTTAGAATAACGAGCATCAGTACGCTCGACGCCATGATTATGATCCATGACAGGTCATAGTTGCCGGTGGCGTCATATATGGCGCCGGACATACTTGTGCCGATGGTGTTGCCCAGAAACGTAAAGCTGAGCGTGAAGCCCGCAATGGTGCTGTATTCCTTTGAGCCATACAGCCTGCGCAGGGAATACGCGACGCTCATGGCAGGCAGCGTCAGATGTGTATAAGAGACAGGATGCCTGCGCAGACGACTGCAGCCACAACGAACGCCACGGCAAATTTGCCTGCGAGCAGGCATGCCGCCGCCATGAAATACCCGAATATGGATATCCACAGGCCTATCTTCATCCCAACTCTGTCGAGTATGACGCCGATGATAAGCTTGCTGCACATCATTGCGCCCATCTGGAGCGAGGACATTATTGAGGCAAAAGCGGCGGAAAAGCCAAGATCGCTTACATAGGCATACACGTGATGTGTGATAGCCGTGTTGCAGAGCGCCGAGATCGCCGCGACGAACACAACAAGCTTGAAGCTTGTCGTATGCTTGGCCTCTTTCAGCGATATTCCTGTGAGCTTCTTTTCCGAGGAGATCGCCGACTCGCCGACGCCGTATGCCTTCAGACCCTTGTCCTCGGGCTGGTCGCGCAGGAAGAACACGGCGACGACCTCGACGAGCACGAACAGCATGATCCCGACAAATACATAGGCTTTGCGCCAGCCGTAGTTGACGATGATCGCGGACACTGCCGGAATAATGAACATCGCAAGTCCACTGCCGCAGGAGCTTATTCCCGTGGCCGTACCTCTGGAAGCGTCAAACCAACGGTTTATAAGCGTCGTTACGGGGAGGATGGACATACTGCCCGTCATGGAGCCCAGCAGCAGCGCGCAGACATAAAACTGCCATATCTGTGTGCAGAAGGAGTACATCACGATGAGCAGCGACATCAGCGCGCCGGTGACTATCATGGTTTTTCTTATGGAGTGCTTCGCAATATGCCTGCCCCAGTACGAATATGTAAGCATCGTCGCAAACGACGACAGTGACGTCACGAGCGAGAACTCCGCTCTGGGCAGATCGAGGCTCGTGCTGACGGGCTTTATGAAGATACCCAGAGTGTTGACCAGGATACCGATACCGCCGCCAGAAATAAACATGCAGCAGACCGCAATCACCCAGCCGTAGTGGAGCTTGGAGCGGGAAGCTGAGGAGACTTTATTCATTCCGCTTATCTACCGTCAGTTAACAAGGATACATGTGCCCGTCGGCGTCAGAAGAAGCTTGCACCATTCCGCTTCCGCCTTGCGGCAAAACCGTAAGTGCTCTTGCCAACTGATGGCATACCTTTCCTATATTGAATGCGGCGGGATCAGTACTTTTTCTTCCGTTTCTGTTTTGCGTTCATAAGCTTGCGGCGCTCAATGCCCGTCTGCATTATCCGGACATTCACGGTCGTGCAGACGACGGCGAGCACCAGCGCGGCAACGCTTACCGCGACGGGCAGTCTCCCGCTCACAAAACCATAAATGCCCGCGCCGAACAGCAGAAACCCGCCGTAGCGCAGGATGGTGAGCCAAGCTTTTTCCTTCTCGGTATATACACCGGCATAGCTTGTGTTATTGTTGTAATAGTCAGCCATATATACTTCTCCATCCTACCTAAAGCCGGAGAGAGGGGCGCGGCTGTATCCGCGCCGTCTCATCTGGCTGATGATTGTACGTTTGCGGTTTATGCGTCGAAGCGGCCGAGCGTTTCAACGCATTCCTTCATAAGGCTTTCGGCGATCTCTTCGCACGACATGACCTCATGCAGCAGACCCGCGACCTGACCGATGCAGATAGTTCCGCAGTTATTTATATCGCCGTTTTCATAGAACATCTTCTTAGCCATGACACCGGAAACGGCCTCACGGACGTCCTCAAAGGTGCAGCCTGCCTTTTCCTTGGCGATGACCTCCTTGACGACGTTGCTGTTGTAATAGCGGGAGGTGTTCCTGAAGGAGCGCAGCGCGAGGCCAGTGTCCATCTCGGTGACGTTCTGTGCGATATACTCCTTGACCTGATCGAGAATGGGGCATTCCTTGGACAGGCAGAAGCGGGAGCCCATATACACCGCATCCGCACCGAGCATGAAGGCTGCCGCCATCTGGCGTCCGGTGCCGAAGCCGCCGGCACTGATGACGGGCACGTCAAGCGCCTGCACAAAGGCCGGGGTGAGCACCACGCTGCCGATGTCGTTCTCGCCGGGGTGACCAGCGCACTCGAAGCCGTCGGCAACGACCATGTCGCAGCCGGAGCGCTGCGCCTTGAGGGCGTGCTTGACTATGGTACACTTGTGTATCCAGGTCATGTTGTTGTTCTTGATGATCTTGATGAGGTTATCCGCCGGAATGAGGCCGGAAGTCTCGATTATCTTCACGCCCTCCTCGGCGATACACCTGAGCTGCGCCTCGCGGTCCTGCACGATGAGCGAGGGGAGGAAGGTCATGTTGACCGCAAAGGGCTTGTCGGTAAGAGCCTTTACCTTGCGTATCTCGGCTCGCAGCTCCTCGACCTCCGCGAAGGTTGCCGAGGAGAGTATGCCGAGGCAGCCGGCGTTGGACACTGCTGCGACGAGCTCCGCGCGGGATATCCACTGCATGGTACCGGAAATGATGGGGTACTTGATGCCGAGCCTTTCGGTCACGACAGTTTTTATAACTTTCTGCATGTTAGCCTCCGTAATTGTTGAATCAGAAATTGTTGAATCAGATGCCTGCGCCTTTAAGGCCGTAAAGATCCTCGACGACGCACGTCTGAACCTTGCCTACCTCGTTGCGCGGCACCTTGGGAACAAACTGCACGTAGCGCGGTATTTTCAGTGTGGACAGCTTGCCTTTCATTCTGGCGATGACCTCGTCCTCGGTGAGCTCACAGCCCTCGCGCAGGACGATTATCACCTTGCCGACCTCGCCGCGCTCATGATCCGGCACGCCGAAAACATAGCTGTCGGCAATTTCGGGATATCCGCTCAGGAAGTTCTCTATCTCAAGCGGGAATATGTTCTCGCCGAGGCTGATGAACATGTGCTTCTTTCTTCCGCAGATGTTGTAGAAGCCGTCGGCGTCGAGATATGCCATGTCTCCCGTGTGCAGCCAGCCGTTGTCCATGACGTTCTCGGTCTCTTTCTCGTTCTTCCAGTAGCCGGAGAAGAGCATTTCACCCTTTACGAGCAGTTCGCCGTGGACTCCCTGCGGCACGTCGTTTCCGTCCTCATCGACGATGCGCAGCGTCGAGAACAGCATGGCCTTTCCGGCGGAGCCGGCTTTTGCCTTTATCGTCTCCATGGGAGTGCCGAGCGGGATCGAGAGAATGCTCGTTCCGGATTCGGTCATCCCGTAAGCGTCGATAAATTTCAGCCCCTTGTTGGTATAGGCCGAGATAAGCTCTATCGGCGGGGGAGCCGCACCGCAGCGGACGAAGCGGATGGACGAGAAGTCCGTCTCGGCAAACCGCGGAGAGAGCGCCATCCTCTGATACACGGCAGGGGAGCCGTTGAGGAAGGTGAGCTTTTCTGTCTCAATCATGCGCAGGGTTTCTTCCGTGTCAAAATCACGCTTGAAAACGAGGCAGCCGCCCGATGTGAGCAGGGAGAGCGCCGCGCTCCATGCGGAGATGTGGAACAGCGGATATGAAACATATATCTTGTCAAGCGGCGATATGCTGTATTCCGTGATCTGGCTGAACGTGTTGAAGAAAAGTGAGCGGTAGGATATCATCGCCGCCTTGGGCGTACCCGTCGTCCCGCCGGTATGGCAGAGCATCAGGATATCCTCCATGCCTATATCGCACGGCTTGCCTTCCCATGGGGCACGCTCCATGGCCTGCGAGTAGCGGATATCGCCAAGCGGGTTCTCCTCCTCGTCAAGGACCACATACAGCGCCCCGGGAAGGACCTGCTTTATGAGCCTGATCTTTTCGGCGAAGAAGGCCTCGTAAAAAACCACGCTCGGACTCTCCGCGCAGAAAAGCTGCTCGAGCTCTTCGCCTCTCAGACGCACATTGTAGGTCGTAAGGATAGCACCGGTGATAGGCATTGCGTAGAGAATGTCGATGCAGGGCTGGGAGTTCCGGCAGAAGCTCGCCACCCGGTCACCCTTTCTGACGTCATGCTCCGCGAGGAACGAGGCCAGGCGCGATGATCTGGCCGCGAGCTCACGATAGGTATAGGCTTTTTTGCTGTCATATTCGTAGACGGCAACCCTGTCGGGATCACGCTCGGCACGGTTATTGAAAAATCTGTTCAGCAAAAAAAATTCTTCCATTTGTGACCTGTCTTTCCTAAGGGAGCGGGAAAAGCGTCTCCCTTATTTTCTGACACATTTTTTGCAGCATGACTGTGGACACCTGAGCATCCACAGTCATGCCGGTAAGAGTATGTGCTGCAGATCAGCCGACTATCGAGGTGACGACAGGGCAGACTGCGCAATAGAGAGGATAGGCAACCGCACAGGCAACAACGATACAGAGAACAGCGGCAATTGCACCGTACTTGATATTGTAACTCATACGAACTTGGGGCAGAGAGTTGCAAACACCCATGACGGGGTTTGCGGAAGGAAGCATAAAGCCGCAGTTACAAATAACACCTGCGCACATTGCTGCTGCAATGGGGTTTCCACCGCCAAGGGCCACGATGATGGGAGCATAGGCGTTAAACATAGTGCAAGAAGCGGTATTAGACATGAAGTTGGTCTGAATACCGATGAGAACGATGGCGATGATGGCCATGGTCGTACCAGAGATGCCCAGGCCAGAGATGGCGCCGCCGATGACCTCAGTAAGGTAGGGGGTCACGCCATAGTCGGCTTTACCCAGGAATGTGGCCATACCCATAAGAGCTGCCATCATGGCCCATGCGCCCCAGTTAATCTTAGCGCAGGCTTCTTTGAGATTCAGAACAGGCTTGCCATCGCAAGGAATAATGGAAAGAGCAGAGACGATGAGCAGAGGCGGCGCATAAGTGCCCAACTTATTGAGCATAGTGCCAAAGGTTTCCAGACCTGGAATCTTCATGATGGTCTGAGGAAATACCCACATAATAATCAGGACGATGAAAGCGCCGGCAACCCACTTTTCTCTCTTGGACATGGGAGGAATAGTGGACTTAAGCGCGTTGATGTCCAGAGATGCCATCTTGGACACATTGGGGCGCATGATGAAGCGGAACTCAAGGAAAATGACCACAAACATTACGAAGCAAGCTGCAAGACCGACAAGCATGACGGTCATAAAGGGAATGTCATAGCCAAAGAGCGTGAGAGCAAGGCTCATACCTAGAAGAACATTGGTGTGGGACATCGGAGTGGAGCCCTGGTTTGCCTGGTCAATCCAGGCCATGCAACAATACATAGCCTCGGGCAAGTCGTCATCCTCTTTGTCACATCCAGTCATGGCCAGCATTTCTTCACCGATGGAAAGGAACATTGCATAAACAGCGGAGGAAGTTACGAATGCAGAAACAAACCACACCGAGAACATGAGCATAAGCATAATCAACCAGGGTTTGCCTTTAACGAATTTCCGGGTAACGAAGAAAAGGGCAATCCTTCTACTGAAGCCGCTGTCGTTCATTGCCACATTGAACATGAACATAAAAGCGACGAACACTGTCATGCCGTGACCAAAGCACTCTTTCAGCGCAACAGTACCAGAGCAGTAGCCCGTGGTGCCCAGCATAAATACGGCAAGCACGCTCGGCCAGAAGGTGCTGACTGTGGTCCAGAGGTAGACGGTCATAACGAAGATACCGACGAGCTGCATGCCCTGACCGGTCATGGGCTCAGAGTAGGGAATGCAGTGGCCAATGATAATGTAAAGAAGAACCGCTATCACAGTATGTATCATATCTTTAACATACTTGGGTCTGGGAGCTTTTGCTATTTCAGACATGGAAAATACCTCCTATTTTTCTGTTTATCAGTTGGTACCTACGATCTCAAGCAGGACAGGCAGAGCCTGGGCATAAATCGGATATGCGACAAAGCATACGGCAATGATACATAGCACAGAGGCGATAATGCCATATTTGACACAATAGGAAATTCTGACCTTGGGCAGGGAACTACAATAACCCATAACCGGGTTGGCAGAGGGGAGCATAAAACCGGAGTTACATATCATACCAAGACACATACACAGCGCCAGGGGACTACACCCTCCAAGAAGCGCGGCGATTGGGACAAAAGCATTGATAAGAGAGGCGGAAGCCGTGTTGGACATAAAGTTAGTGAGAACACCGACCACAATAATAGCGACCCAACAGAATACCAGACCAGAGACTCCGACGCTGGCCATTGCCCCACCGACCCTCTGCTGAATCCAAGGCATCACGCCGTAATCGCTCTTGCCGATGAAGCTAGCCATACCCATAAGGGCTGCCATCATAAGCCAGGCCCCCCAGTTGATCTTCTTGCATGCATCCTTCAAATCCAGCAGGGGCTTGCCCTCAATGTGGACAATGGAGCAAACAGCAATAATAAACAGGGGAGGTGCGTAAGTGCCAAGATTGTTAAGCATAGAACCAAAGCTTTCCAACCCCGGAATCTTCATGATGGTCTGGGGGAATACCCACATAATAATCAGGGTTATAAAGGCAACAGCAACTCCCTTTTCGCGCTTTGTCATGGGAGGCAAAGTGCTCTTGAGGGCATCAATATTCAAGGTAGCCATCTTGGAAACATCGGGCTTCTGGATGAAACGGAACTCAAGCATAACAAGCACAAACTGTGCAAAGCAACCCAGCAGTCCACAGAGGCAGACCGTAAGGACAGAGGCCTCAAAGCCTAACAGGGTGAGACCAAGGCTCATGGCTAGAAGCACATTTGTGTGAGACATGGGTGTTGAACCCTGATTAATTTGATCGACCCATGCCATTGTACAATACATAGCCTCGGGCAAGTCATCATCTTCACCGTCAGCGCCGGTCATGGCCAACATCTCATCTGCAATAGAAAGAAATATTGCAAAAACGGCAGAGGAGGTGACGAAAGCAGACAGAACCCAGACAGAGAACATAAAGCTGAACATAATCAACCAGGGCTTGCCTTTAATAAACTTCCGGGTTACAAAGAACAGGGCAATTCTGCGGCTCAATCCAGTTTCGCTGAGGGCGATATTAAACATGAGCATGAATGCCACGAACACTGTCATGCCGTGACCAAAGCACTCTTTCAGCGCAACAGTACCAGAGCAGTAGCCTGTCGTGCCCAGCATAAACACAGCGAGGATGCTGGGCCAAGTGGTGCTCACCGTGGACCAGAGGAAAATGGTCATCAAGAAAATACCAAGCAACTGCATACTCTGAGCAGTAAGAGGTTCAGAATATGGCATCAAATGCCCAACGATGATATAGATACAGATACCGAGCACGGCAAACATTAGATCCCTTTTGTATTTAGGACTAAGTTTTGCTGATACAAAATCCATTTCTTTCTCCTTTTTTGCAGGCATTCTCATTCAAGTTTTGTCAAATGAGAATGCCGCAGTAATTCACTTCTTTTTCTTCGCCAAAGCTTTCTCTGTCCATTCGTTCTCTAGGGCGATGATCTCGCTCTCGGTCATGCCAAGCTGGGAGAGGTAGAAAATGTTGTCCTCGCCGAGGTCGGGGGCGCGTCCGGTGACAGCCGGAGTCTTGGACATCTTTATCCAAGGCCCGCGAACCTTAGCGGTGCGGTGTTCGGTAAAGCTCGGAGGAGTCTCGACCTCGACAAGAGTGCCGCGCTCCCATAGGACTTTATCGGTGACAACGTCGTCGGTGGTGAAGATCTTGCAGCAGGCGATGCCGGCCTTTTCCATAATGGCAAGCGGTTCGTCAATGCTCTCGAAGCTCTTGAGCCAAGGCTCGATATTGCTTACAAGATAGTCGATATTTTTGACGCGGTCGACATTTGTGGCGGTGAGCGGGTCGGTCTCAAGATCGGGCCGGCCTATCGTCTCGCAGAACTTGGTCCATGCCTTGTTCGTATATGCGGCGATGATGCAGCTCTCGCCGTTGTTGCCGCAGTAAATGCCGTAGGGCGCCATGTTGGGATAGTGGTTGCCGGTCCTGGTCGGATGAGTGATGAGCGTGGCGGCCTGCTCGATCATCGAGTTGATGGCGACCATGCCGTCGAGCAGCGAGATGTCGACGTGCTGGCCGACGCCGCTGCGCTCTCTGTAGAACAGCGCGCTCGCCACGGACAGAGCCGCGTTAAGGGAAGCGACGTAGTCGCTGACCGTGGTGCCGATCCTTGTGGGGGTGCCGCTGCGGTCGCCGGTGAGGTCCATGATGCCGCTCATCGCCTGCGCGATGATGTCAAAGCCGGGCTTCGTCTTGTAGCCGCCGGTCTGCCCGCAGGCGGAGATGGAGACATACACGAGCCGGGGATTGATCGCGGAGAGCGTCTCATAGTCCAGGCCGAACTTTGCCATGTGATCGGGCTTATAGCTCTCGACCAGAACGTCGGTCGTTTCAATCATCTTCTTGATGATATCCGCGCCGCGCGGATCGGCAAGGTCGACGGTCACGGACTTCTTGCCTCTGTTGGAGAACAGATGGAAGATGGCCTGTCCGTCAAGACGGGGAGCTATGGAGCGTATATCGTCGCCGTCCACGGGGCGTTCTATTTTGATGACCTCCGCGCCGAAGTCGGCAAGGATGGCCGTAGAGCCGGGGCCGGCGAGATTGCTGGTAAAGTCGAGCACTTTGATGCCACTGAATATTGCGTCCATATTTCCTCCTGTCAGTTACCGTGAAATTCCGGTTTTCTCTTCTCGAGAAAAGCGTTGACGGCTTCGGGATAGTCGCGTGTCATTTCGCATTCGCCCTGAAGCTCTACCTCGCTCTGGTTGATGAGAGCAAACTCGTTGAAGTTCGTGCGGTTTATAAGGGCCTTGATATTAGCATAGGAAACCGTGGGGCCATTGGAATATTTCTTTATGTATTTCTGGACACATTCTTCTTGAGCCTCAGCTGGAACGGCCTCTGTAAACATGCCCCATTCTGCACCCTGCTTGCCAGTAAAGCGCTTGCCAGACATCAACAGCTCTGTGGCCCTTACATAGCCAACGGCCTTGGTAAGGAAATAAGAACTGCCACAGTCGGGAATAAAGCCGATATTCACAAAGGCAAAGGTGGCAGTGGAAGCCTCATCAATGACGGAAAAGTCGCAGGCCATGGCCAGGGCAATCCCAGCACCGGCGATAGCACCCTCCACCCAAGCAAGGGTCGGCTTTTTAACATTGCGAAGTCTGAGCATTGCATTGCCGAGAGCACGGCATGCCTGGCGGGTACCGCGGATATTATTGTCAATCCTGTACTTCATTGCCCCCAGGTCACCGCCGCCGCAGAAGTTTCCGCCAGCACCACGGATAACCACCATGCGAATGTCATCATCATAATCACATTCATCGAAGCAATACATAAGCTCAGGTGCAACATCTACATTTATAGGATTTCTTTTTTCAGGCCTGTTGAGAGTGATGTATCCAACATGATCCTTTTTTTCAAAAAGCAAATATTTTAGTTCCATTTTACTTACCTTATGTAGAACCGTTATCAGACTTTGGGTTCGGCGCAAAGATCATTACCGACGATCATGCGCTGGATCTGGTTGGTGCCTTCGAAGATCTGGTACAGCTTTGCATCGCGGAAGCGCTTCTCAACGGGGTACTCACGGCTGTAGCCGTTGCCGCCGAGGATCTGGACTGCGTCTTCGCAGACCTTCATGCCGGTGTCTGCTGCGAAGTATTTCGCGGCGGAGGCGATGCGGCCGTCTCTGATGCCCTGATCGGCGCACTTGCAGACGTAGTAGGTGAACTGTCTTGCGGCGTTGAGTCTGGTGTACATGTCGGCGAGCATGAAGCTTACGCCCTGATTCTTGCAGACGGGCTTGCCGAAGGTCGTTCTCTTCTTCGCGTACTCAACTGCGCACTCAAGCGCGTACTGAGCGTTGCCGATGGCGCCTGCGCCGGAGGAGGGACGGGTGTAGCCCAGAGAGGTCATTGCCAGACCGAAGCCTTTGCCTTCTGCACCGAGGAGGTTGGCGACGGGGACCTTGACGTCCTCGAGGACGATGTCGTTGGTAGCGGAAGTGCGGAAGCCCATCTTGTCCTCGTGCTTGCCGATTGACACGCCGGGGGTCTTCATATCGACGAGGAATGCGGATATGCCCTTGCCGCGCAGGCTCAGGTCGTAGCTGGCGAAGAACACGCCGAAGTCCGCATCTTCAGCCGCGGTGATGAAGCTCTTGCGGCCGTTGAGAACGAAGTACTCGCCCTCGCGCTTGTAGGTGGTGGTCAGGGAGCTGGCATCGGAGCCGGCGTTTGCCTCGGTCAGAGCGAAGCAGCCGCGTCCGCCGGAAGTCAGGCGGTCGGCGATCCACTTCATCTGCTCTTCGGTGCCTGCGACCTTGACGGGGACGGAAGCCATATAGCAGACTGCAACGTTTCCGGAGAAGCCGGCGTCGCCGCGTGCGAGCTCTTCCTTGATGAGTGCGTTCTCAAAAATGGAACCGCCAAGTCCGCCGTACTTCTCGGGCAGAGTGAAATAGGTAAGACCCATATCGTAGGCCTTCTTGAACAGGTTGTTCATGACTGCCTTGTCTACGTCTATAGAAGCAGTCTGGGGAATGATCTCCTTGTCCGCAAAATCTCTGACCATGGCTCTGAGATCCTGCTGCTCGGTGGTGAGCAAGTATCTGTCGTCTCTCACAATAAATACCTCCAATTAGAATTTTTGTTTGCGGCGGATCGTATCGGGACCTGCCGCGCCAGTTTTTATCAACTTAGCTGTTGACATTATAACTTAGCTGTTGACATTATATTCACATATTCGACAAAAAAGCACGGGAGAAAATTTGAGCTTTTTTTGTCAGTTTTTTCAATTTTATCAAAGTGTGAATTTTTTCTCAACGCGGTGCGAAAAATTGTCCTTCTTTTGTCAAGCGGAGGTAATAAAAGACCGGCCTGTCCCGGGCGGGACAAGCCGGTCTTTCTCTGTATTCCCGTGCGTATCAACGCACGCATTTTGATTTAACAGGTATGCAGCACGCTTTCAGCCTATGGAATTGATCAAAGCCTGAATATACTGTTTTGCTTCTGTGCCCTCCATGCAGTATTTCTTGAAAACTGAGCAGTCCTCAAGCAGCGTATCAAATGTTGTAATGAAGCTGAGAACCATATCCTTGGAGCTGAAGAAGTATATTTTCGAATCCTCCGGCGTTGCTGCGCGCTGTATCGCCGAGAAGCTGTTTGCGCTGCCGCGCAGGGTGATCAGGTTCCTGCCGCTTGGTATGACGGGGTTCTTGTCGTCCAGCAGGATGAGCCGGAGAGTATCGCCGTCGTCTATCTTTTTCAGCAGGCCGTTGAGATGGAGCTTCCGGAGCTCCGGAGGGACGTTCGTGAGCTTATAATCAAGCGTCATGACGCCGTTGTGTGCATAGTTTGCTATCGCGCTTTTATACATCAGGACCGTTTTCTTGTTCCGGTTCACCTTATGCTGAAGCGCAATATATTCCTCCGATATCCCGCATTCCGTGCGGAAGCGCTCAAGCACCTCATCGTCCATGTAGAGCGTGGTCATTACCGAGGAGATCTGCCGCACAAAGCCGTGTATGACCATTTCAAAATCGCTCCGGTCACGCAGATAGACCTCGTGTGGGATGCGGATGATGGAATTATAGTTTGCCATTCCGTATGCGCGCAGCGTGGAGTAGGTGCGTTCATTCAGGCTGGCGTCCGAGGAGAGCACGACCGAGCCGAGATCGGAATCAAGGTCGGGGTTGACGGTGAGCAGGTACTGATTCTTGACGACGAAGGCGTTATATAGCCTGTGGCGCGCCGCCTCGAGGAAGGACATATCGTCATAGTTATTGTTGTTCATGATCTTGACGATCATCTTGAATAGGTTCAGGTCAAACTTTTTGCCCTTGTTCACCCAGAGTATCTGGAGCTTTTTGTTGTAGCAGTTCTGATTATCGAAGAGAAGATCGCCCCAGAAGCTTGCGAAGAAGTCGTTGAAAATGCATGGCTCCACCGCCATTATCACTGATTTTTCCCGGCAGGTCTCTACGTTTGTGGAGCTTAGATATTGCCCGAGCATCTGTTTATTGAAGGACGCCGCCGGGCATATAACGCCTTCGGATGCGCTGATCGCCTGCTCCTCACTCACGCCGGTATTGACTGCCTGTTTCAGCAGGCAGTTTTCAAGAAACTTCTGGAGGGCGAACATCCTGTTCTCGTTGCCCTCGGGCGCTCTTTCGTGAAGCGCGCTGAATATCCTTGAAATGTTCCTGTCGCCGCACTCAAGGAAGATATACTCGCACATCTTCCTTATAACGGTATCGTACGATTTATGAGACGGCGCGGATTTTCCGCTTTTCCATTTACTTATATAAGAAGCATCGTATCCTATATAGTTGGCCATGCCCTGAGTTGTGACGTTTGAATTTGCAAAAATGATAGTCAACGCAGTGCAAAAGTCCATTTTTTTCATCTCCTCCTGTCTAATAGTTAGGTAATTTAATTAAGACAAGTATAGTCACAATGACGCGTATTGTCAATAAAAAGTCAAAAAGGCAGGATTTGTCAATTTTATTCACGAGCCGCATGATTGAATCATGCGCCTGCCAAATGGTTCTCTTGCATAAATCCCACGCTGCCTTATAATTTGAGCATGTCAAAATTTCTCCAATGTCCCGCCGAGGCGGAAGCACGGCGCGGCAGAGGCTGAAGTTCGTGATAACAAAGTCAAATAAAGGAGTTGAGCTAAGCAAGTGAAAAACAAATACTTCAACACCGCTCGCGAAGCGGTCGACGCGCTCGTAAAGGACGGAGACGTTATTGCTCTGGCCGGCGTGTCCAGTTCCTGCGTAGCAAAGGAACTCGCCTTCGCGACTGAAGAGCGGTTTCTCGAAACCGGGTCCCCCAAGAACCTTACGATAATGTCCACCTCCGCGCCTATCGACGGCATCAATATGTTCGCGCATGACGGCATGTGCTCCAGAGCGATCCTCGGACACTTCAACAGCAACAAGAACTTCATGCAGTTTGTCGCTGACAACAAGTGCAAGTGCTGGAACCTTCCCCAGGGCCTGCTCGCGATAATGTACAGAAGCGCAAGCGCCGGTGAAAAGGGCCTTCTCACCAAGGTCGGCCTCGGCACCTTCGTCGATCCCCGCCATCAGGGCGGCAAATCCAATGAGATCACCACAGAGGATCTCGTGAAGGTCGTCGAGATGGACGGCGAGGAGTACCTCTGGTACACCGTCACAGCTCCAGATGTCGCTTTCATCCGCGGCTCCGTCGCAGACGAAAAGGGCAACGTTTCCCTCGGCGACGAAATGTACTGGGCGGACGCGCAGTATGTTGCCCGCGCCACTCACGCCAACGGCGGTAAGGTCATCGTCCAGGTCCGCGACTATGTCAAGGCCGGCTCCCTCGCGGCGCATGATGTCCAGATCCCCGGCATCCTTGTCGACGGCATCGTCACCACCAAGGACGTTGAGAAGTTCCACAGAATGACTCCCAGCACGAGATTCAGCAAGTACCTCCTCGGCGAGGAAAAGATGCCGGATGTGCTCATCCACTCCGCTCCCAAGCCCCTCGATGAGAGAAAGATAATCGGCCGCCGCGCCGCGATGGAAGTCAAGGCAGGCATGAATATAAACATCGGCTTCGGCATGCCAGAGGTCGCCTCCGCGGTCATGACCGAAGAGGGCGTCGCGAACCATATCACGCTCGTTGTTGAGCACGGTCTTGTCGGCGGCGTGTCCGCTCCCGGCGAGCGCTTTGCAGTTCACGTGAACTATGACGCTCTTGTCGATGAGCCCAGCCAGTTCGACTTCTTCCACTCCGGCGGCATCGACATCTCCATGCTCGGCAACGCCCAGACCTCCCAGCGCGGCGATGTCAACGTCCATAAGTTCGGCAAGCTGCCCAGCGGCATCGGCGGCTTCATAGACATAGTCACCGCTACCAAGACCATTATCTTCTGCGGCACCTTCACCGCAAAGGGCCTTGTTGAGCATGTCGAGGACGGCAAGCTCGTTATCGACAACGAAGGCTCCATAAAGAAGTTCGTCGCGGATCTGCCGGAGATCTCCTTCAACGCCGGGTACGGCATCAAGAACGGCTGCCGCGTCATGTACATCACCGAGCGCGCCGTGTTCGTCCTGACCGACAAGGGCATCATGCTCACCGAGTACGCCCCCGGCATCGACGTGCAGAAGGACATCATCGACTGCATGGACTTCACCCCGCTCATTTCCCCCGACCTCAAGGTCATGGACGAGCGCATCTTCAGACCCGAAAAAATGGGTATCGTGGACGAGCTCGAGCTCGACTGAAACGTGTAAGAAAATCCAATAATAAATAAAACGGAGGTATAAAAATGGATTACGAATACAAACCCGCAGGCAGATACTTTGACGAATTCGAGATCGGCGAAGTTATCAACACCGCCGCACGCACCATCACCGAGGCCGACATCATGATGTTCGCCAGCCTCACCGGCGACTTCAACCCCATCCACACCGATGAGGAGTCCGCAAAGAAGTCTCCCATGGGCACGAGGATCGCGCACGGCGCTCTGCTCGTTGCATACGCGGCCGGCCTGCGTCAGCAGACCCGCTTCATGGAAGGCACCACCATCGCTCTGGCAAGCCTGAAGGACACTTTCCTTGCCCCGACCAGAGCCGGCGACACTATCCACATCCGCATCGAAATCACCGATAAGAAGCCCTCCAAGTCCAAGCCCGATCGCGGCCTGCTCATCTACAGGAGCGATGCGATCAACCAGAACGGCGTTACCGTCCTGTCTCAGGAAGTCACCGTTATGCTCAAGCGCAAGCCCGAATAAATCAACTCTCAAATTCAAAAGAGCCGGCGTTCTGCCGGCTCTTTTGGTAAATACGGAAATATTATCAATTGTCAATAAGGAGGTCAACTGTGGATAATCAGGAAGTCAATGCTGCCATCATAGAGGAACCAGCAGTTTTATCCGAAAAAAGAGGGCATGTGATGCTCATCACTCTCAACCGTCCTAAGGCCGGCAACTCCGTCAATCCCGATCTCGCGTGGGGACTGGAGAATGCGCTTAACATGGCCGAGGCCGATCCGGAAGTCTTTGCGGTCGTCCTCACCGGTTCCGGCAGCAAGATATTCTGCGGCGGCATGGATCTCAAATATCTGGCTGCACATGGGAACCAGGGCGTCTACATAGGGGAGCACGGTCTTGCCGGCTTCATTGAACGCTGGTTCTCAAAGCCCATTATCTGCGCGGTGAACGGCGCGGCAATGGGCGGCGGTTGCGAGTTCGCGCTGGCCTGCGATCTTATTGTTGCTGCCGAGAATGCCAGATTCGGCCAACCAGAAGTCAAGCGCGGCATTCTCGCGGCGGGCGGCGGACCCATCCGTCTCATGCGCAGCGTGCCCAAGGCGATAGCGCTCGAGCTTCTGCTCACGGGCGATCCCATAAGCGCCCAGCGTGCGCTGGAGATTGGCCTTGTCAACAAGGTCGTTCCCGTCGAGGAGCTCATCCCCGCGGCGCTTGAGCTTGCCGAGCGCATCACCGTCAACGCGCCCATCGCGGTAAAGGGCACCAAGGAACTGGCGTACAAATCCGTCGATATGGACGTGAAGGAAGCCTTCGAACTCAGCGGCAAGATACGCGACCGCATCTATAAGAGCGAGGACTCCAAGGAAGGCCCGCGCGCCTTCGCCGAGAAACGCGCACCTGCCTGGAAGAACAGATAAAATATCACATTATACGGCAGAGCCGATGCCACGCTTGGTCGCGGGCATCGGCCTTTTTTTTTGTCTCACGGAGCGTTCTCACCGCGAATCGGTATGTTTTTACTGACTCTAAGTCAATAGTTGTTGGGGTAGAGCGAAACGAAAAAATAGCAGCAAAGGTGTGGGCGGCGTGGTGCCCACGCCTTTGCTGTATAATAAAATGACCGCTTGAGACAGCATAATTTTTGTAAGAAAAAGGAGAAAAAGTAAAAAACAGGTAGTATCGTTCCTTGAGACGGCAGCATGCTGCTCCTAAGCTGGAAGAATCTTGAATAGAAAGAAAGTGCAAAAGATGTTTTCAAAAGACCTATCTCTGTCCATCCTTCAGCTGTGCAGCAACCGCGATCTCAGTTACGAGAAAGCCGCGGAACTCTGCGGCCTCAGCCCGAGATACTTCGGCAGTGTTGCCAGAGAGCAGACCAATGCATCGATCATCACCTTTGAGAAGCTACGTAAAGGCTTTGAGCTCACACCGAACGAGCTGCTGAGGATCCCGCCGCTCGGATTCCAAGCTGCCTATATCTGTTGAGGAAAGCCGCTTTATCTGCGGACTTGGATGCTATCCAGTGTGCCCGTACTGTAAACTGATTCTCGACCGGGAATACCTGCACTTCTGCGACCGCTGCGGGCAGGAGCTCGATTGGAAGGATTATTCCAATGCAATCATTATCTTTCCCAGCCGGTCATGAAGCGCAGTGAAAGATCCTGTTCCTAAAAGTGGGGAAAAAATAATCCTGTGCCGTGTCTACTTTTCTTGACTACTGCAACGTCGAATAAATTTCATTTCGACAGGTTTCCGACCAATCGATCGCCAATCTTCCAAAAAAGTTTCCGCCAATCTTCCGAGAAATCTTGAGCTAATTATAATTTTGAGGTATACTAAGAACACTGAGAGCGGGATCGAGGTGTTCTGAATGAAGAAGTATCGGAAAAGGATTGCCGATGAGATATTGGCGCGGAAGCTGGAGGGCAAAGGCGCTGTCTTGATTGAGGGGCCAAAGTGGTGCGGCAAAACCACTACGGCGGAACAGATCGCTGCCAGCATTCTGTATATGGATGAGCCTGAGAAGAAAGAGCAGAACATCACCATGTCCGAACTGAATCCAAAGCGCCTGCTGAAAGGTGCAGCGCCAAGGCTGATTGACGAGTGGTAGATCGCGCCGAAGCTGTGGGATGCCATTCGCTTTGAGGTCGACCATCGTGGAGAGTTGGGACAATTTGTGCTTACCGGCTCTGCTGTTCCAGCTGATACCAAGGAGATTACTCACTCCGGCACAGGTCGTTTTACAAGGCTGACCATGCGGCCTATGAGTCTTTATGAGTCCGGGGACTCCACAGGCGAAGTCAGCCTGAAAGATTTGTTTGACGGAGCAGCGGAGATCGATGGCGCTTCCGAACTCGACATTGATCGTTTGGCATTCCTTGTGTGCCGTGGTGGGTGGCCGCAGGCAGTGGATATGCGGGACGAGATTGCTATGGATCAGGCAATGGATTACTATGATGCCGTGGTGCGTTCTGATATTAACCGTGCCGACGGTGTGCAGAAAAATTCCGAAAAAGTGCATAGGCTAATGCGTTCCTACGCCAGAAATCAAGGCAGTCAGATACCGAATACAGTGCTTGCGCAGGATGTATCCGCAAACGATGAAGTCTCTATGAGCGATGAAACAGTAGCCGCTTATGTCAGCGCTCTCCGCAAGATCTTCATTGTAGAGGATATGCCGGCGTGGAATCCGAATCTTCGCTTCAGGACTGCCATCCGTTCTTCTGACACCAGATATTATATTGACCCATCTATTGCTGCCGCGGCATTGGGCATCGGACCTAATGACCTTGTGAATGACCTCAAAACCTTTGGTTTTCTGTTTGAAACACTCTGCATCAGAGACCTGCGTGTTTTTGCGGATTCCTTGAATGGTGAGGTCTACCATTATCGTGACAGAGACGGTCAGGAATGCGATGCCGTTGCTCATTTAAGAAACGGGAAATACGGTTTGATTGAGATCAAGCTGGGCGGAGATAGACTTATTGAAGAAGGAGCAAAGAGCCTAAAGGCAATGGAAGCCAAAATTGACACTGACAAAATGAACGCACCGTCATTCCTCATGGTTTTGACGGGCATCGGCGACTATGCCTATCGCCGTCAGGACGGCGTATATGTCGTGCCAATCGGCTGCCTAAAAAACTGATGTTCATAACGCAACACGTTTACTACTAACACGTTTAACGCAAATCCAACGCGTTAAACGTGCCGGATTCGCGTTAAACTCATTTACTGCTCATTTTGTGTTTCCCATATCTGGTCTTGCTGACCTTGCAATACTGATAAAATACCTTGATTACGTTCAATGAAAATGTTAAACTGCGTATACAAAGCAGATGAACAGACTTTCTCGGCACATATCTAAAGCGAGCTGTTGCGGAGAACATCTGAATGTCGAAAATGAATTTTTCTGAGCTTGAAAAAATTGAAGGCCTTGGTGCTGCGACGGGCTGGGTGTCTACTCTGTCGGCGGAGGACAAAGAGTTTATCAAGTACTTCCGCTCGGTTTTTAAGAGATATAACATTAACCCGTCGAAAGCGACTCGGCTCGAATATGATCTTGTGACACGAGTAGCCGAAAGTGAGTTCTATCTCCAGCAGGCCAACGCATAGCCTTATTCTTTGAATATAGCGGCGCAAAATTTGACTCGATGGCAGCAAAAAAGCAGACCTCTCAGTCTGCTATGAAAACTACGGCGGTTTAGACTCCAAAACGGGTCTGACCCAAACGCTGACCCTTACAGGAAAATCGCTGAGAAAAGTGTAGCAATAAACCATTCGATTGGAATCCTATATAAGCGTTTGACTGTTGATATTGCATACTTGCCATAGGAACGGTTGGAGAGAAACTTTTAGGTTTACAAGATATATAACGAAACCCACCATAATGGCTTATGGAGGGTCTCATTATATAATCTAGCGATCGTTATTTGGCATATATTCAATTTTGGCACTTCTTGCTAAGGTCAGTGCTTGAATATCGTTTAGCATGACCTCACTATTACTTCCGCGGATTTCGGAGTGATATGGATTCGTCTTTGATGGTTTATATCTAATACAGGCTTGTACTTTGTTACAATTATCAACTGTAACCGATACAATAAATCCTGCAAGTCGCTGAACCATGACAGCAACAGAATCTCCAATTGCCCTATCATATGTTCGATCAACTGATAACCCATTCTTATCTTTTAGCGCTGCACTTGAAAGCCTTCCATTTCTCCAAAAATCAGGTCTACGGCTTGCTGGCAATACAGCCCTAAGGAGTGCTTCATTTTCATCAAATATCTCGTCCATAGAATCTATTGACTACCTCATTGATATCACCAAGGGATATATCCCTTGACAGTGGTTGCCCGTCGTGACTATACGAAAACGCTTTGATACGCCCACTTTCAAAGACTTCTATTTCCAGATAATCTCCAATATCATTCTCGTATTCGAATTGAATACTGTCTCGTGCAGTTGGGAAAATACTTGCTTGAATAAATGAAGTCATAACAATGCGTCTTGCTCTAGCAAGTAAATCTTGAGAAAAACTGTTTGCACCATTTCCATTCCAATTGTTTTGCAATTGCTGAATTTCAAGAAGACACAGCAGGTTATTAGCCTTGTCAGAACACATAACAGAATCACCATCCCACCAAAGGTTTAGTCCTCTGCTATCATATTCCACATTACTTACAATGTCTGTCGAATAATATGTATCATGGTATGCTTTCAAATACTGTTTTTGCAGTTGAGCATTGAAAACCGCACCACTCGACGCTACGGCAACAACTGCTACGGCTGCACATAGCTTTTGACATATTGGGAAGAACTGACTTTGTGGTATGTTGGAGTTTTCTGCTGTTGATACAGCGCAAATCATTAATCCACCTTCTTATATATTGGGACACATTGAGAAGCAAATTTTTCCCCATTAAGATAGAAAGAAAATGTATAAGCTCCTTCACACGGGATAGTAAGATTACGGATATCAATACTTATCATAAAGCCTTGATATTCCTCGGGAAGTGAATCCGGTTTCGTGATAATAGGAAGCTCATTCTCTCCTGAATCGTATAATACTTCGCCATTCGGGCTAGTGATGACGAGCTTTGTTTTGTTTGCTTTTTTTAGGTCAATTCCAGATATGCCTATTGATATACCGAAAGAAAAGTTTCCGGGGATGAATTGAGGCCTAAGTGCAATTTGTGGGGCAATTAGCATAGTAACCACTCCAGCATTTCCAGCGGGCATATTATTTAGCGATTCGCAGACAATAAATGAAACTAATTTTGCCATTTTATTTCAATCCTTTCGTTGTTGCTCTTCTAATTTGATGTAAAAGCAAAAATGAGGTTTTCAGTAGAAGATTTACCAATTTTATAGACGCACTATAGTAAATAGAAATATACAAAGTGATTGTAGCATACAACCATCTATTTGTATAGATTAATTATGAATTTTTCTGCATTTTTTACATTACAGCACTAGTAGGCTTGAATTTATTACCCGTGGAATTGATATTCTCAAGAGCCTGTGATTTCATAATAGATAATGTGTCGGTAGCATTCTTTTTTTGACCAATTTGCCACCAACCTTCCGACCATTTTCTGCCAATCTTCCAAAAAACGTCGGGCTGCTTATAGTTTCGCAGATAAACCACCTTGAATAGTCTCGAGAGAAATGCTAAACTCCCTACATAGTGCAGATGAGTAAACCTGCATGGTACACATCTAAAGCGAATTCCTCCAGCGGTTCATCGCATAGCCTTATTCTTTGAATATAGCGGCGCAAATTTTGACCCTATGGCAGCAAAAAAGCAGACCTTTCAGTCTGCAACGAAAAACGGCATCAGTATAGACGCCGAAACGGGTTTGACCCAAACGCTGACCCATATGGGGAAATCACCGGGCAGTACAGCGTAGTACAAGGCATCAATTTGGTGAAACAAAAGAGGGCCAAACAGCAGTTAACCGACACAAAAGCAGCCTATTTAATAACCGACCGCAGCTCATAACCCGGAGGTCGTTGGTTCAAATCCTTCCCCCGCAACCATGGCGAGTGTTCTTATAGCATTTGAAAGGCTGTAAGAACACTCGCTTTTTATACAGCAAGTTCACAGGGGGCGTAGTTGACGGATAATGTAAGATAAATTGCGCAAAAAGGAAAACACATAAAAGAAGACATAGCT
>ERZ1026772.629-NODE-629-length-23962-cov-13.049693_pt1 | contig 23962 bp, 22 predicted proteins | sample MGYA00380124_ERZ1026772 | MGnify/ENA primary metagenome ERZ1026772 (study PRJEB33269, sample SAMEA4719760) | human gut metagenome | biome: human-associated habitat; feature: organic feature; material: feces | place: Cameroon | collected 2013-10 ...
CAGGGCTTCTTCCACATTGCCTTTTCTTAATGCGGCATTGAACCTGATGACAAAAGACGCACTTGCCGGATCCTGATTGTTGTATCTGGCAAGCAGTGAGTTCAGAAAACCGTTGCGAACCTCTTTATTAGGGTATCCGAGTGTGTATGAGTCCGTCTCTTTGTCGTAGGACTTTATTGTAAGATATCCGGTCTGGTAAAGCAGAGGAATGGGGTTGTCGGTAACTTCCGGAGACACATTGAATTCGTTGGCTGAGATGTACTCCATCTTGTCGAATTCACGCTCATCTATAGGCTTCCTATCCAGCCTGTCCAGGAGATAGGTCGGCGTTGCCGTCTCGAACCAATAGCTCTTGAACTGCTTGTCTGCCAATGCATTAAGAAGACTGAACGGATTGTAGATGTTCTCAGACCCCTCGCAGAAATGATATCCGTCATAGTTCTCCTTGAGTAAATCGAAAGTCTTTGCTATGCTGATACCTTCAGCTTCTGAAAGAGATTTAATTTGAAAATCAAAGTTATGCTCAAGCTCTGACTGGGAAATTCCGCAGATTGCAGAATATTCATGAAGCATCGAGATGTCCTTGAGGTTATTGAACTCACTGAATATGCTCAGTTGAGCAAATTTATTAATGCCGGTGATGAATACAAAGCGCAGATATGGATCGAGGCTCTTTATCGGGCTGTAGAAATTGCGCATAATCTGGCGCATAGGCTGAATCTGCTCTCTGTCATTTATGACATCGAGAAGCGGAGCGTCATATTCATCAATTATGATAACAGCTTTTTCACCGGTCTGTTCGGTGGCTCTGTGCACGAGACCCTCCAGACGCTGGTTTATGTTTACATCTTTCACTCCTCTTCCATATGTCTGCTCATATTCATACAACTTCTTGTCCATCTCTTCAAGCAGAGGAGTTGCCGTCATGTGCTTTGCTGTGGACATGTCGAAATAAAACACGGGATGCTGTTTCCATTCTTTTTCCAGATTCCCGGCTTTCAGATTATTGAACAGGTCTTTTCTTCCTGAAAAATATGCCTGGAAAGTTGAGGAAAGCAGCGATTTCCCGAAGCGGCGTGGGCGGTTCAAGAACACATAATTATAGGCAGTTGCGAGTTTGTAGACAAAACCTGTTTTATCTACATACTTGTAACCTCCAGATATAATTTCTTCGAATGTCTGTATCCCAATAGGAAGCTTATTGTTTCCTCCGTTCATGTCCAATAATATTATGTCAATGCCTGAAGGCAAAGATAATAAGAATCCAGATAACAGATACTTGTCTTATTGCCAGATAAAGTATACCTTTTGATGGCCCCCACGGGACGCGCAGCTCAGAATTCCCCTGCCGGTGACCTGCACCACGTAAATGAAGTAAGCCAGAAATAAAGCCGGATGTCCTAGAACTCTTCTTTTATATTGTACTTGTTACGTTCCGTCGAATTTCGTGAAACCATCTCGCAGATGAATCCTGCAAGGAACAGCATCACTCCCAGTATGACGGAAAGGAGCGCAAGATAGAAGAGAGGCTGGTCGGTCACCGGTCTGAAATGTGCTCCGCCTGCCTGATGAATCAGTTTGGCGGAAATCAGAATAACGGTGAGGATGAAGCCGGCAAGGAACATCAGGATTCCGGTGAATCCGAAGAAGTGCATCGGCTTCTTTCCGAAGGTGCTCAGGAACCAGAGTGACAGGAGATCCAGGAAGCCATTGACAAAACGCTCCATTCCGAATTTGCTCTTGCCGTATTTCCTTTTCTGGTGGTGCACCGGCTTTTCGGTGATTTTCTCGTATCCGGCATTTTTCGCCAGATACGGGATGTACCTGTGCATCTCGCCATAGACTTCAATATCCTTGATAACCTCGTTCTTATAGGCTTTCAGTCCGCAGTTCATGTCATGAAGATGGATTCCGGTAATCCAGCGGGCCGTGGCATTGTAAAGCTTGGAAGGGAGATTCTTTGTCAGTTTGTTGTCCTGCCTGTGCTGTTTCCAGCCAGAAACGACATCCCATCCGTCTTCTGTCACCATCCTGAACATCTCGGGTATTTCTTCCGGCGAGTCCTGGAGGTCTGCGTCTCCGGCATATTGGTGTGGCAGAACTACCATGTGAAGTGCACCCTCTGCCGCGTCAAATGGCTCTGGGGCATTGTCAATGTCATACAGATGTGGCCAATCATGGAAATATATAACATGTCAGGAAAAAAGTGGCCGACTACAATATAGTTTGTTGTTAGGTGGCGCAGTGCGGCGGTACTCACTCCGCTGCGCTCCGTTCGTCCCTCCTACCGTTTCCTGCGTCCTCGCTCCCGCGAGAACTTGTCTCCGGCAGGCACCTCCCACTTTCCGAGAGGGCACTGAAAAAGTTATCAGACTTGAATGCCTGCGAGAATTGAGTATTTGAACGCAATTTCATTTTTTTACTTTTAGGATGAATAATCGATTCTAAAGGAGTTGTTTTTGAAAATAGAGCGGATATTTGCCCTACTTCTTGCTTTTATCGGACAATATCCTGTTTATTCTCACAAGATTTGACGTGAAGATAGCTACGGCACTCTGCATTGTGAATGCGTCAAGTCCGTAACTGATTGCCTTGTCAAGATGGAAAGGATGTTTAAGTTCAGAGTTTTTAGCTTCAACGATATATCGTTCACGATATTTTTCTTTGAACTCGTTTGTTTCTTGCCGTTGCTTTAACTCCTCCTGCTGTTTGGTCAAGATTGTTATGCAATATTCTTTTCGTTCTCCACCCTTATAGCCACATTCTTTCGCATGATTGCATATTTTACATTTATGCGCATCAAAAATAAAACGGTATTGTAAATTCTTTCTCTTTGTCTTTGAACTTGGATTTTTTAGATACTTGCGAATGGCCATATGTCCGGCGGGACATATCATCATACCTGCATCTTTGTTCAAGACAAAGCCGTTTCTCTCACTCTGGCGACCAGTTGTGAGAATAGGATTAAGCTTTGCGACGAGTTCCACTCCCTCTTTCCAAGCATACTCCAGATTGTTCTGTCCGGAGTATGCACTATCGCCAATGACCTCTTTCAAATCGTGGATATTGACTTTCGCTTTGCTGATTAGGGTTGGCATCTCTGGCCCGTCTCATTTCTCTACGGACGTCATCGTGACGGCCATCACCAGGCTTTCGGGCTCTACCGCCAAATGTCCCTTGTAGCCAGAGAACTCGGAATCGGCAGCCTTGTGCCCTACACGGGCGTCTGGATACACGGATATCGTATGATGGTCTTTTATGTCATCCATCATCTCTGCCAAAAGGTTGATCTTTTCCGACACAGCAGGAAGAACTGCAACTTTTTGCCCTTTCAAGAATGCAAGAAGTCTTGTTACATAATCCATTTGCTTTTCCAAGTCGACGCCCTCATATTTTTGCGGCATCCTGTCTTTCATGTTTGCGTCGGCTTCATATACTGACTTGCGGAGAATCTTCGCTTGCTTCAGCAATGCTCCGGAAGGAAGAATTGGATTTGAACGGGACGACGCGTGCGGGGAATCAACGTTTATTCTCTTGCTGATCTCTATCCCTTTCTCCTTTGCGGTAGCTATTGATTTGTTTATGAGTATATCCAGAAGATTCATATTCTTGAGCTGCATTCTTCGAAATTTGCTCAAAGTGCTGGATTCAATGACCTTGTCTTCCGGGGCGAGCCCCAGGAAATATTTGTAGGACATGTCGTACATGCATTTGTCAACGAGATTAACATCGGATAGATTGGAGATGCTTTTAATCATGAGGTACTTGAACATCATCACCGGGTCTTCATTCATACTGCCATTATCCCGGCAATACTTCCCGTTTAATTCATCATAGATGAAATAAAAATCAACAAGGTCATTAATCAGACGTAGTTTGTTGTCTTTTGGGACAATGAGGTCATACAGAGACGAGTGTCCAGAGAAGCGTATAGTACCTTGTATTGGAAGTATAACAATTTGTTTTTCAATACATTAAAGATACGGAATAATCTGTAAACGGCCAAATAGTTTACGGATTGTCTGAGTGTGCTCCCTATGCTATCTAGAGGACTTTTTTAGCGGCCTACGAGGCCGTGGGCTTGCTACGACCGCCGCACCGTACCACCGAAAGACTGCATGTCGATGACGTCCTTCAACATTTGAAAACGGGGTAAGTTTACTTTTGGCCGATTATATCTCGCAAATCAGTTTGCCATGGGCAAGGATTTAGGACGATGTCTAAAATATCGCTAGATTCCCTAAAGTATTGTCAACCTGGATATAATATTATTAAAAAGGAGTGATTTTTAGCGTGGACTATTGTTTTTTTAGAAACGTTTTGTAAATTGCGGGCAATCGAAACTCATCGACGTTCTGAAAACATAATTATTAATGCTAAACCATTGCTGTCCGGTAAAAGTTCCGGACGATTATTATAAAGTTTAACAATTAAACAAATTTGGTTCGGTTGAATCATCAAGTTCATTGACAATATTGTAGTTAGGTTTTGCAAAGAGGTCTCTGAGATGGTTTGTGTCTGTAAGTGAGATACTTACAATCTGCAACATCTCGTAAATTGACCGTTCAACATTCATCTTCTTCTGTACAATGGCCATCATGCAATAGGCAATTATTGCTGAGTAAATCTGTATGCGGACTGCATTTTCAGACGTACCCCAGAACTTTTTTATCTTCAGATGTTGCTTAATCCATTTGAAGAAAAGCTCGATTTGCCATCTGTTGTGATATAGTTCAGCAACCATTATAGGGCTGATAGTCAGAGCATTGGTGAAGAATATAAACTTCTTCTTGCTGTCCTTATCAAAGTAGATTACTCTACGGATCTTGTCAGGATACTTCTCCATTGTCAGTTGACCTGCCATATAGCCGATGGCATCTGACTGGATGCCTGATTCGGGTGGGAATCGGCGCTTCCACTTCATTGGTTTGAAGTCGTTGTTGGTCTTTCCGCGAATTACGAAGTAGGCTCCAATGCTTTCAATGTTGTGAAGACGCTTGAAGTCGTTGTAGCCCCTGTCGAAGATGTAGAATGAGTTCTCTTCATATGGAATGACATCCATTGCTTTTGTATCATGAACCCTTGCCGGTGTAATGTGAAAGAACGTAGGAATCTGAGTCTCCAGATCATACAGAGTATGCATCTTGATTCCGCCTTTTCTCTTTCTGAACAGAGCCCATTCAAAGGTGCTCAGGCATAAGTCAACTGTCGTAGAATCAAAGGCATAGACGTTTCCATTCAGTTTGAAGATGTCAACGATTCGGCATCGTTGAGCCTCCGAGATGACTTTGTCGGCAAACTCCTCGAAAATGCGATAATCCCGCCTCGTGTTGGCATCTGTAAGAGTACTCTTGGCAGCATGCTTGCCAAATCCAAGGTGATAAGCTTTGGATACATGTGCCTGGGTTGCCAGAACAATATCTCGAAGACTTTCACGGTTGGATAGCTGACCGAACATCAATACGCAAAGTTGGTTATAGCAGGTGAACTGCTTGACATATTTGTCACCACCATATTTCCTTGCGAGATAGTTGAAATCGTTGCGATCGAGGAAGTCTAGGAGCTGAGAGAACACGTATTTTCCTTTATTCATATGCCATTCTACGTTAGTCTGGCAAAGATAAATTCAAATCGGTTGACTCGAAAAACCTCTATAACTACCTAACTTTCAATATTTTCAAAGAGCTTTTATGATTTTTTACCGGACACTAATGTTGGGAATTATGAAAATAATGAACCTTTCAAGTTTGGCTCTATCTTTACTTTTTGTTGTTGCCTGTATAAAAGACAATAAGGAGAATGTAGAGGAAGACGTTTTGTCGCTCAATACTAAGATTTCTCTGTCAACAGCAGAATGGATGAGCATTGCTTATGATAACCCTAAAGAAATATCGGAGGAGGATATTAAAACTCTTCTTGATAATTTTATTAGTCAGGAATATGTGGTACCTAAGAATCAAACCCGGACCGCGGGCCATATTTCTTCATTTCACCAAAGTAAACAGTATTCTTTAGTTGAAAGAATGTCTATTGCCGCAACCAGAAGTGCAGAGATGTCTCTATATGATATCGACTGCACTATTCGTGAATATGAGTTTGATTTGAGCGGAGAAAGACACAAAGCTATTGTTTCAACTGATGAAAGATATCCAAGGGTGCTTGCATTTATGAAGATTGATGAAATCAGTGAGACGGCACGTCAAGACTATCGTGAAACTATACCAGGATATGATGAGTCGCAGTCAATACTTAGTCTTACTTATGAAGCGGTATATAATCATCTTTGCAATATACAAGCTATCAGAGATTCATTAAGAGATGAAACTTTGCTTAAGATTAGTCAAGAGTTGAATACTCCTATTGGGAGCATATCTTACGACAATATTAAGGAGGATATATGTATATCAGATAATAGCAATCCATCTACAAGGTCATATCCTATTGATTTTCCAACTGATCAAATATTATCAGGGTGCTTTCCATTAGTTGAGGTTGCGTGGGGAGGCTATAACTCTGTTACATGGGACTATATGCCTTACTACTGGGGAACAGAGAGAGTCTCGGCAAGTGTTGCGGTTACGACAATTCTTCATATTCTGTCCTTCATCCAACCGACCATGACAATACCTGCAAAAACATATGAAGGTCATGGGTATAAATCTAGTATGGAGGTCGATTGGAATTTATTAACTCAAACTGAATATTTCCTTGCAACTGATTCACAGCGAAAACTTGAAATGGGAGGTAGACTTTACCGTTTTATTAGTGACGAAATTGGATTAATATATAAAGGGACTGCACCGAATGGCTATGTAATCCCTAACTACGAAACCAATTATACTAATGCGAATTTCTTAACTGTATTACGTAAATATATTGCATGCGATAATGTGACAGCATACAATCTTAACGCTATATTAAATTCACTCGGAAGAGCGCGCCCCGTCTTTTTGGATAGTCATGAAGTTTGGGGAGATAGGCTAGTGATTGATGGCTATTTCAAAACGAGATCTACTTCCGGAGTCAATAGCACATATTTGCATCTGAAATTTCCTAATGATGTGGGCAACACGAGTACAACCACTGGATATTATTTAGTTAATGCAGATTCTTCGCTTGATATTCAGTATAATAATTCGTGTGTTTCATACTCTAAAGATTTCAAAATCATACCTGAATGCAGGCGTAAATAGATAGTATTAATCAGTTAGAAACATAAAAATATGAAAAGGTTATTGTGCATATCTTTGGTTATAGTATTCGTTGCTTCATGTGGTAAAGAGGGAATGCCTGTCAACAATAATACAGACGATTCTGGTATTGTCATTGAACTGTCCGATCTAGAATTTGCAAGTATCGCTTTTGATTCGCCCGAAGAATTGTCTGAAGATGCTGCTAAAGACATACTAAGAACTTTTATTAAAGCTGAACGGCAAGGCTCTTTGACAAGGGCGAGTTTTATGCCGTCAATTAGCTTGATTGAAAAAAAAGTAATAAGGACGGATGATGAATCTATAACTAGGTCTTCAAACTCTGAAAAAGACTTCATACAGACATCAATATATGAATTTAAAATTAGCGCTGGTGGAAGAGACGGAATTGCACTTGTTTCAGGAGACGAAAGATCGCCTGCGCTTATAGCATATGTGCCTGAATATGATGAAAGCACGTTGGCAATATCGGGGGCGGAGATCATGTTTGAAAAAGCAAGAGCCTCCCATTTATCTGATATTGTCTTTGTGGAAAGCCTCAAGGATTCATTACGTGGTAAAACATATGCTAAAATAAGTGAGATGATAAATGTTCCAATAGAAAAACTCTCATATGAATTACTTAAGGACAGGATTCGGGTTAGGAATGAGGCCGGAACACGCGCTAGCGCAGTTACAACTCCACCGACACGAATATACTCGTTTGTATACCCATTAATAAAAACCAAATGGAATCAAACAGATCCGTACAATAGTACACATCCGGATATAGTTCTTGATAAGAATACAGGAAGAATGGGGAAACCTTATGCTGGTTGTGTAGAGGTTGCAATCGCCCAAGTTTTTGCTTATTGTGAGGTCCCGACATTTAGGGCTCAAGGACCAGCGGTAGATTGGAATATATTAAAAGCAACGCCGCAAATATCTACAACCGCTCCATTAACTACGCGTAATATGGTTGGCAATCTTATGCTGGAAGTATATCAACAAGCAGGCGGATATTACGCTTGGGATAGTGCTGGTAAGCATAGTGGAACTCCTACGCCGGAATCTAAATTTAGACCATATATTCAACGCGTCATATCAACAGGTAGTAAACAAGCATATAATTGGACTACTGTGCAAAACTCTTTAACTGCATTAGAACCGGTTATTATTTGGGGAGCTAATCATTGTTGGATACTGGATGGTTACGCTGTTTGCAAAAAAAGTGGCTCCGCTGGAACAAGTCAGTATGATACCTATGTAACTATCAATTATGGGTGGGGAGGTTCTAATGACGGCTATTATAAATTGGACGATAGCTATCATACAGATGTTAATGGAACCAATAATACTCGCCAACAATCCATACTGCCGTATTGTAAAAGGAAATAGAAAGTTAAATGGCTATGTATGTAATGGTAAATTAGCATAAAATCGAATAGTATGAAAACTAAATTATCGTTTTTAATATTATTGCTAATGTTAATTAGCTGTAATGGGAAAGATGAAATGGATTTGATAAAGGTGGAATCTGATGCGATACATATTTGGCCAGGTGCTACAAGAACTTTGTCAATTCTATCTGAGGGAACATTTTATGTCACGTCTTTGGACGCTACTGTAGCACAAGCAAGAGTGGAAAATAATACAGTTGTTGTCACCGCAACTGGAATTGGAAAGACCTCCCTCCTCTTAAATGACGGAAAACATGATGAATTACAAATACGGGTATTCACCATGTTAATAGGATTATATACTGAAGAACACGAATTTGAAGAATACGTTCCGAAGATCAGCGTAACAGCAGATTCTAAAGAAATTGCCGATGACATTCTAAGAGAACTTACTACCGAAATGTCCAAATTTAATAATGCTCATTATGGATTTGAAGCCGGTGGAAGATTCTTTTTAGGGCTACAGAATGAACTTAATAATCCTTATAGGGGAACATTTGTCTGGGACGGTAATACATTGGTGTTGAATTATGCAGATAAAACCGAAACATATTCTTTTCAAGGAGTAAATAACGGTCCTCGCTCATATGGATTTTCAGCTACTTTGAATCTTACAGACAAATACATAGAATTATATCCGGACGCGGGAATTGAAAATGTTTCAGTTACGCGATTTATAACTGCTGTTCCTCCATTCATGTAGATTGAGTCGAGTTTTTCAGATTCTTGTACCCAAAAGTCTTAAATATTTGAAAATAAACCTCAAAAGTGTTACATATGTTTTTCATGGACCGGAGGTCCTAGAACTCTTCTTTTATATTGTACTTGTTACGTTCCGTCGAATTTCGTGAAACCATCTCGCAGATGAATCCTGCAAGGAACAGCATCACTCCCAGTATGACGGAAAGGAGCGCAAGATAGAAGAGAGGCTGGTCGGTCACCGGTCTGAAATGTGCTCCGCCTGCCTGATGAATCAGTTTGGCGGAAATCAGAATAACGGTGAGGATGAAGCCGGCAAGGAACATCAGGATTCCGGTGAATCCGAAGAAGTGCATCGGCTTCTTTCCGAAGGTGCTCAGGAACCAGAGTGACAGGAGATCCAGGAAGCCATTGACAAAACGCTCCATTCCGAATTTGCTCTTGCCGTATTTCCTTTTCTGGTGGTGCACCGGCTTTTCGGTGATTTTCTCGTATCCGGCATTTTTCGCCAGATACGGGATGTACCTGTGCATCTCGCCATAGACTTCAATATCCTTGATAACCTCGTTCTTATAGGCTTTCAGTCCGCAGTTCATGTCATGAAGATGGATTCCGGTAATCCAGCGGGCCGTGGCATTGTAAAGCTTGGAAGGGAGATTCTTTGTCAGTTTGTTGTCCTGCCTGTGCTGTTTCCAGCCAGAAACGACATCCCATCCGTCTTCTGTCACCATCCTGAACATCTCGGGTATTTCTTCCGGCGAGTCCTGGAGGTCTGCGTCCATTGTCACTACCACCCGTCCCCTGGCAGCCTTGAATCCGTGATAAAGTGCGGCGGACTTGCCGTAATTTCTTCTGAACCGGATGCCGTGTATCGTGTCGTCGGAGGATGCGAGACGCGTGACGGTATCCCATGAACCGTCTCGACTTCCATCGTCGATCATTATGATTTCAAATTTCCAGCCTTTCGGGTCAATGACACGGTGAATCCATGCCGTCAGCTCGGGAAGCGACTCCTCTTCGTTGAACAGAGGAACGATGATTGTCAGGTCTAAAGGATATTCCATAGTAGAGAATTGTTCAATTATTCTGCAGTGTCGCTGAAAATGTCTTCAGGTGGTATTCCGGAAGCGAAGATTTTGGAAACTATCGTTCCATACAGGAAGCAATATGTGAACGTTACGAAAAATGAAATTGTAGGGAGTTTGCCTATCATTCGTTCAATACTGACTCTTTCGCTGTCTCCAAGAGGATTGACGGCGGAGAAACTTTGCATGGCTGCATCTATTGCTTCTTTCATTACATCTGGTGAAATCAATGTGAAATTCAGAAGTCCGACTCCTGCTACGATGATGGCGGAGAACAGGGCGGTCTGCACGCCGAGTCTGAATGTCGATCTTCGGGTGACTCCATCATAATTCTCCACGAGTTTGCGCATGAAATATCTCATCAGCCAGAGACATCCTCCGAACTTGGTCATCCAGAGAATCGCATTCAGTGCCTGGATGAGGATGATTCCTCCGATTCCTGAAAGAGCGAGTCTTGCTGTCAATGATGATATGAGTGTGAATGCGCTCGTATAAAGCCCCAAAATCAATCCCGATTTCGCGGCCTCATTCCATATTTTTTGTTTGTCAATGCTTGGTTTCATGTAATGTGTGCATTTCATGTTCTGTTTTGTCGTTCCGTCCCTGCAGCATTTGCCGGAGGGAACCCGGTCGGTGTTCGGGAGGCTCCTCTCTAAATGACGGTTTTCTGACATTGAACATCACAAAGATACATATTTTTTCTGTTTCTGAACCTTTGTGGTGCCGGCATCGTCTGTCGGGGTCACGAATATTGTGGAGATGTGGCTTGAAAACTTCATAATCTGAGGAATAATTGCTATCTTTGCGCTCTTGACTAATAATATGGCTAATCAAGTTCAAGTACTTGGTTTGTAAATACTGGTTAGTCCAATTTAATTATTACAGTTTTTAAGTTAAGTTATGATTAACATTACATTTCCTGACGGCAGCGTCAAAGCCTTTGAAAAAGGCGTAACAGGTTATCAGATTGCAGAAAGTATCAGCCCGAGGCTGGCAGCCGAGGTTCTGGCTGTTTCAGTGAAAGCTGAAGGCGATACTACGGTAGGCAAGGGAACAGTCATCGGACTGGATACCCCTATCGAGGAGAACAGTTCAGTGAGACTTCTCAAGTGGGATGACGAGGAAGGCAAGCGTGTCTTCTGGCATTCTTCTGCACACCTTATGGCGCAGGCCCTCGAAGCATTGTATCCGGGAGTCAAATTCGGTATCGGCCCGGCTATCGAGAATGGATTCTACTATGACATTGACCTTGGTGACAGGCAGCTTACAGATGCTGATTTCCCTGCTATTGAGAAGAAGATGATGGAACTTGCGCGCAGCAAGGAGGCTTTCAAATGCTCTCATGTGTCCAAGGCTGATGCTTTGAAATATTTCGAAGAGAAGGGTGACGAGTATAAGGTCGAGCTTATCAATGAACTCGAGGACGGCAAGATTACTTTCTATGAGAACGGTAACTTTACCGACCTCTGCCGCGGACCGCACCTCAGAAATGCCGAGGTCATCAAGGCTGTGAAACTCACTTCCATTGCCGGTGCATACTGGAGAGGTGACGAGAATCGTCATCAGCTTACCCGTGTCTATGGTATTACATTCCCTAAGAAGTCTCTTCTCGACGAGTATCTCGTACTTCTGGAAGAGGCCAAGAAGAGAGACCACAGGAAACTCGGAAAAGAGATGGGGCTTTTTACATTCTCTTCACGTGTAGGTCTCGGTCTTCCTTTGTGGTTGCCTAGAGGTGCTGTCATGAGACTTCAGCTGGAGAACTTCCTCCGCAAGAAACTTGATGATTTCGGATATCTCCCTGTCGTTACTCCTCATATCGGAAGCAAGCAGCTGTATGTGACATCCGGCCACTATGCAAAATACGGCAAGGATTCATTCCAGCCTATCCATACTCCGCAGGAGGGTGAGGAATACATGCTCAAACCGATGAACTGCCCTCATCACTGCGAGATTTACCGTTCAGAGCCGAGATCTTACAAGGATCTTCCTTTGAGGTTCGCTGAGTTCGGTACCGTATATCGTTATGAGCAGAGCGGTGAGCTTCACGGACTTACCCGTGTGAGATGCTTCACCCAGGATGATGCGCATCTGTTTGTCCGTCCTGACCAGCTCAAGGAGGAATTCGAGAAAGTCATTGACCTTATCCTTTATGTGTTCGGTACTTTCAAATTCCAGAACTTCACTGCACAGGTTTCTCTCCGCGATCCTAATCACAAGGAGAAGTACATCGGAACAGACGAGAATTGGGACAGGGCAGAGCAGGGTATCATCGAAGCCGCTGCAGAGAAGGGCCTCAAGACTGTTGTCGAATATGGTGAGGCTGCATTCTATGGCCCTAAGCTTGACTTCATGGTCAAGGATGCGCTTGGAAGAAAATGGCAGCTCGGTACTGTTCAGGTCGATTACAACCTTCCTGAAAGATTCCAGCTTGAATATACCGACAAAGACGGCTCGAAGAAACGTCCTGTCATGATTCACAGGGCACCGTTCGGATCTATCGAAAGATTTACCGCAGTGCTTCTCGAACATACCGCCGGACACCTTCCTTTGTGGCTCGCTCCTGATCAGGTCAAAATATTGCCAGTCAGCGAAAAATACGCTGATTATGCAAAAAAAGTTTGTGATTTGATGAAAAAATCCGATATTCGCGCTTCAATTGACGACCGAAACGAGACATTAGGAAAGAGAATCCGTGAGATATCACTTCTCAGGGTTCCTGTTCTGGTGATTGTCGGTGATAAAGAGATGGCCGAGAATACCGTATCAGTTCGTCATGAGGGAGTCGATAAGGGGTCTATGAGTGTCGAAGAGTTCGTTGCCAAGTTCAATGCAGCGGCAGGATACGGAGCAGAGTCCCTTTAGACTTATTATTAATAAATTAACTATTAGGAGGATTATTTTATCGCAACGCCTTTTAAACCGCACTTCGGTGGCGCCAAGCCATCAGGCAGCAGGCCGGCAGGAGCACCTAGACCGGCAGGTCCAAGACCAGCAGGAGCAAGAATGGCTCCGCCAAGACATAAAGATGAAAATGAGCTGAACATCAATGATGAGATCAGAGCAACTCAGGTTCGTCTTGTAGGAGACAATATTCCTGAACCGGGAGTATATCCTATCGCACAGGCCATGAAGATGGCTGATGAAATGGAACTGGATCTTGTGGAAATCAGCGGTAAAGCTGACCCTCCGGTATGCAAGATTCTGGACTATCAGAAATATCTGTATCAGCAGAAGAAGAAGGCAAAGGAGATGAAACAGAACTCCACAAAGATAGTTATCAAGGAGATTCGTTTCGGGCCTAATACAGATGAGCATGATTTCCAGTTCAAGCTCAAGCATGCGCAGGAATTCCTCTCAGAGGGTTCGAAGGTGAAAGCCTCAGTATTCTTCAGGGGACGTTCCATACAGTTCGCCGATCAGGGAGAGAAACTCCTTCTAAGGTTTGCTGTGGAACTCGAAGAGTACGGACGCGCAGAGCACATGCCTCAGCTTGAAGGCAAAAGGATGATCATGATGATCGCTCCAGCTAAGAAGAAATAATTATTGGCCACTCCGAAGTGTGAACTTCGGAATGGCTGTTATAACAATTAAAATTTTTTGTAAAATGGCAAAGCTTAAAACCAACTCCGGTGCCAAAAAGCGTTTCGCGCTTACCGGAACGGGAAAAATCAAGAGAAAACACGCTTATCACAGCCACATTCTCACCAAGAAGACCAAGAAGCAGAAAAGAAATCTTGACCACTTCGCACTCGTTCACCATGACGATTTGAAGAGAGTTAAAGAGCTTCTGGTAATGTAATTATCATTTAAAGTTGTTGAACTTGGAATGCAGTCATAAAGAGCCGGAGAGTCCGGTCACTGTATCCAAAAAAGTAAAAATTTATGCCAAGATCAGTAAATTCAGTAGCCTCAAGGGCTCGCCGCAAGAAGCTTCTTAAGAAAACCCGCGGCTATTTCCTCTCAAGGAAGAATGTTTGGACGGTAGCAAAGAACACCTACGAGAAGGGTCTTACCTATGCTTACCGTGACCGTAAAGCTAAGAAACGTGAGTTCCGTGCTCTTTGGATCCAGAGAATCAACGCAGCTGCCCGTCAGTATGGTATCTCTTATTCACAGTTCATGGGTAAACTCGCCAAGCAGAACGTCGGTCTGAACCGTAAAGTCCTTGCAGACCTTGCTATGAATAATCCTAAGGCTTTCGAAGCTATAGTTAATCAGGTAAAATAGTTATCTGATGAACTTGAAGGAGTTATACTATAACAAGTGGGTTCGGCTGACCTTCTGGTCTGTCCTCTATTTGTTGTGGGTAATCTGGCTCGGAAATTATTGGTGGCTATTCGGACTTGTCCCTATTTTCGATCATCATATCACCCGTAAGGTGAAATGGTTGTTCTGGAAGAAGGAGTACAATGAAGGAGAACCGAGGAACACTCTGTTGGACTGGCTTGATGCCATCATCTTTGCGGTTGTTTTCGTAACATTCATCAATATTTTCTTTTTCCAGGCGTTCAAGATTCCTTCATCTTCGATGGAAAGCTCTCTGCTCACGGGAGATCACCTCTTTGTAAGCAAACTGACTTTCGGCCCGAGAATTCCACAGACACCGCTTACCATCCCGTTCACTCACAATGTGATTTTCGGAAAGGAGTCATATTCGACTCTCATCCAGAATGAATACAGACGTTTGAAGGGATTCAGAAATGTAGAGAGAGGCGATTATGTCGTATTCGGATTTCCTGACGGAGATACGGTATTGACAAAGGCTCCGGCAGACGACTATTACGCTGTCTGCAGATTCTACGGAAAAGAATATGCGGTAAAGTCTTACGGACCTCTGATTGTACGTCCGGCCGACAAAAAAGACCATTATGTGAAAAGATGTGTCGCAATTCATGGTGATACACTTTCAGTGGTGAACGGTCGGGTATATGTCAATTCACAGGCTCAGGAAGTTTGGCCGGGTGTCCAGACGACTTACAATGTCGTGACGGACGGCTCCAGGATTAATTTGAAAACTCTTGAAAAACTCGGACTGAATCTTTCCGAACTCTCTTTCGACGAGTCGCTTCCGGGATATCCCCAGATGCCTCTCACGGCAGCAATGCTGGAGCAGATAAAGGCTTGTGCCAATGTCCGCAGCGTCGAAGAGCAGGTGGATGTTTATCCTCCTGATTATCCTGACTCTTATCTGATGCTTTTCCCATTTAAGGAAGATTTCAGATGGACGAGAGATAATTACGGACCTCTCTGGATTCCTGAGGCAGGTGCGACAGTGAGACTTGATTCCCACAACATCGCCTTGTATGAACGAATCATCAGAGTGTATGAGAAGAATGAACTGAAGATTACTTCTGACGGTCATTTCATCATCAACGGAAAGGAGACAGACGAATACACTTTCAAGCAGGATTATTACTTTATGATGGGCGATAACCGCCACAATTCTCTGGATTCAAGATATTGGGGATTTGTCCCTGAGGACCACATAGTCGGAAGGCCCGCATTGATTTGGCTTTCAACGGACAGCGCAAAATCTTTCCCTTCAAATGTAAGGTGGAAGCGCTTCCTCAAATTTGTGTAGTTTTTTTGGATTTCAGAAAATTTAACGCGATATTTGCAGCCCGCATAGACTATTTATCACAGAAAATTAAAAAAGTAAAATAATATGGCAAAGGTTTGTCAAGTAACAGGAAGAAAGAGAATGATCGGCAACAATGTCGCTCACTCTAAACTTCGCACCAAGAGAACATTCTCTTTGAACCTCAAGAACAAGAAGTTCTGGCTTGAGTCAGAGCAGAGGTTCGTCACCCTTAAAGTGACCTGCAAAGGTATCAGGCATATCGAGAAGAACGGTATCGAAAGCGTTCTCAGAGATGCTCAGAAGAAAGGATATATTAACCTTGTTTAATTCGTAGGATTATGGCAAAGAAAGCTAAAGGAAACAGGGTGCAGGTCATCCTGGAGTGCACAGAGCAGAAAGAGAGCGGTGTACCGGGAATGTCAAGATACATTACCACAAAGAACAAGAAGAATACAACAGAGCGTCTTGAGCGTATGAAATATAACCCATACCTCCACAAGGTGACTCTTCATCGTGAGATTAAATAATAAGGAGAACGGTTTATGGCAAAGAAAGCAGTCGCAACCTTCGCTGCTAAAGCAGGCGCAAGAAGCATTGTTAAATGTATCCGTATGGACAAATCTCCAAAGACCGGTGCTTACGTCTTTGTAGAGCAGTTCGTAGATGCTGGCAAAGAGAAGGAATTCTTCGAGAAGAAGTAATTTAAACTCGATTATATATCAGGGTGCAGTGTATTTTACGCTGCACCCTTTTTTGTATTTGGACGTGAATTGATTATCTTTGTACGTTAAACTGCTCATTCTTATGGGAATATTTGATAAAGGCGTAAAAAAAACCAACGAAGGCTTTTTCAAAAGGCTTTCCAGAGCGATTGTAGGCAAGTCAAGAGTTGATGACAGTGTCCTGGATGCAATAGAGGAAGCACTCATATCCTCAGATATGGGCGTTGACACCACATTGAAAATAATCGACAATCTCGAAGAGAGAGTGGAAAAGGACAAGTTCATGTCAATGACAGAACTGACCGAAATGCTCAGGGACGAGATTGCCAAACTTCTCGACGTGGAAGGTGCTCCTGAACCACAGGAACAGTCATCAGGCTGGTTCTCGGGAAAGAAAGAAGTTCTTCCTTACGATTTTACCAAGAAGCCTTATGTAATTCTGGTTGTCGGAGTAAATGGAGTCGGCAAGACTACGACCATCGGCAAACTTGCAGCTCGCCTCAAGGCCTCAGGAAAGAATGTCGTTCTGGGGGCTGCTGACACTTTCCGTGCAGCTGCAGTCGAGCAGTTGCAGATATGGGCAGACAGGGCAGGCGTTTCCATCGTCAAGCAGGAAATGGGTTCGGACCCGGCTTCTGTGGCATACGATACCGTAAGTTCTGCAGTTGCGAAGGGTGCAGACGTCGTTATCATCGACACTGCCGGCAGATTGCACAACAGGGTGAATCTCATGAATGAGCTCACGAAAATCAGAAATGTGATCCGTAAGGTGATACCTGATGCGCCTCATGAGGTAATGCTTGTATTGGATGGTTCTACAGGACAGAATGCCTACCAGCAGGCAAAGGAATTCTCGAAGGCGACTGACGTGAATTCATTGGCAATCACCAAATTGGACGGCTCGGCCAAGGGCGGTGTCGTTATCGGAATCGTCGACCAGCTTAAAGTCCCTATCAAGTTCATCGGAATCGGTGAGGGCATTGACGACCTGAAAGTCTTCGATAAAAAGGAATTCGCCGCATCACTGTTCAATCCGGAAGACATTGACAAATAGAAACATCAAGCGGCTTTTCAGAGTACGTGAACATTATATTGACAATTAACGATTATAAATATGAAACTTTCTTACAGTTGGCTTAAAAACTATCTTGAGTGCGATCTCACGCCGCAGCAGGTAGCTGATGCAATGACTTCCATCGGAATCGAGGTTGATTCTGTAGCGGAAGAAGAGGAAATCCCCGGCGGACTTGCCGGAGTGGTTGTCGCAGAGGTCGTTGAGTGCGAAGCGCATCCTAATTCAGATCATCTCCATATAACTAAGGTCAATGATGGTACAGGAGAACTCCTTACAGTTGTCTGTGGAGCCCCTAATGTGGCAGCCGGCCAGAAAGTTCTCTTTGCAAGGCTTGGAGCAGTCCTCCCGGGAGACTTCAAAATCAAGAAGTCCAAGATCCGCGGAGTCGAGTCTTTCGGTATGATCTGCGCTGAGGATGAACTCGGTATCGGAAACAGCCACGACGGAATCAAGGTTCTCCCTGAAGATGCTGTTGTAGGTACTTCCGCAAAGGAGTATCTCCATCTCAAGTCAGATGCTGTCATCGAATATGAGATTACTGCAAACCGTGTGGACGCTGCGTCACATATCGGAGTAGCGAGAGACCTGTATGCATATCTCAGATTGAACAATATACCTTGCAAATTCGCATATCCTGATGTCTCCGCATTCAAGGACGGCGAGGATGAAGGTGCGATTCCAGTCGAGGTGAGAGACTTCGAAGGTGCGCCTGAATATGAGGGAATCACCATCGAGGGCGTAAAGGTAGGACCTTCTCCGGAATGGCTCCAGAAGAAGCTTTTTGCCATCGGCCTGCACCCTATCAACAATATCGTCGATATTTCCAATTTCGTTCTCTTCGAGGTGGGCCAGCCGTTGCATACATTTGATGCTGATGAGATTACCGGAGGGAAGGTAATAGTGAGAAGAGCGGAAGAAGGCGAGAAGATCGTGACACTCGACGGAGTGGAGAGAACCCTTCATGCCAATGATATGGTGATTGCCAATGCTGACGGCCCGATGTGTATCGCGGGAGTATTCGGCGGTGAAAAGTCCGGTGTTACCGAGAAGACTGTCAATGTCTTTGTGGAGAGCGCTTATTTCGACCCTCATTCAATCCGCAAGACATCCAAAACCCATGGCATCCAGACAGATGCGTCATTCAGATACGAGAGAGGTGCCGACCCTGGAATCATTCCTTTTGCCGCGAAGAGGGCCGCATTGCTGATTCTCGAACTCGCCGGCGGACATATCAAGGGAAAGACCCAGATTTCTTACCCTCAGCCTATAGAGAAGAAAGTCATTGACCTGGATTATGACAGAATCGAGGCTTTCATCGGCAAGAAACTCGGTCATGATGTCATTGAAAACATTCTGACATACCTTGCTTATGACTTTATCGAGAAGAGACCTGGCGGTGCCAAGGTTGCTGCTCCGTCATATATGATTGATGTTTATCGTGAGTGTGATGTAGTAGAGGAAATCCTTCGCATCTACAGCTACAATAACATTGAACTTCCTCAGCACATGAAGATGTCTGTGGGAACAACTCCTGACCCGGATCCGGAGGCAACCAGGAACTACATTTCCAACTTCCTCGTTGCGGACGGTTTCGTCGAGACCATGAACAACTCCCTGACCAAGGGTGCATATTATTCGGGTCTCCAGACCTTCCCTGAGGAAAGGTGCGTGAAAATTGTGAATCCGTTGAGTTCTGACCTCAATGTCATGAGACAGACCCTGATTCTGAATGGTCTCGAGGTTATCGCATACAATGTAAACAGACAGATCAGCTCACTCCGTACATTTGAGTATGGTTCTGTATATCAGAGACTTCCGGGTACGGACGGCAAGACTCTCGCTTCTTATGAAGAGCACCAGTGCTTTGCAATGTTCCTTTCAGGTCCAAATGCCAAGTCTTGGCGTATGGGCGAGCAGAAAGGCAATTATTTCCAGCTGAAGGGCTACTTCGAGCAGCTTTGCAGACGTTATGCCATCGACCTCTATACCATGGAGACTGAGGCTGCTCCATCTGATATTTTCAGCGAGGGAATCGTTTACCGTCTGCCTGGAACACACGAGGTATTTGCGACGTTGGGTACCGTCTCTCCTGCATTGGCAAAGAAATTCGATGTGCGTCAGCCGGTATTTGCGGTCGAGATTGTATGGCAGGTTCTCCTGAAACTCATCGCAAGAGTGAAAGTGAAGTTCCAGGAATTGCCTAAGTTCCCGGAGGTGAGACGTGACCTCGCATTGCTTATCGACGAGTCTGTTTCCTATGCCGATCTTTCCCGCGCAGCCCACAAGGCAGTGAAGAAGATTCTTAAGCAGGTTACACTGTTCGACGTATATAGAGGAGACAAGATACCTGAAGGCAAGAAGCAGTATGCATTGAACTTTGTCCTCCAGGATCCTGACAAGACATTGACAGACAATGAGGTGGAGAAGGCTATGGAGCGTCTTCTCGCTACATTCCAGAACTCTTTCGGTGCGACATTGAGGTAACTCGGAGCTTTTATCTGGATAACTTGAAGAGGTAATACCGATGAAAAGAATCTTTCGGATTGTATTGACAGCCTTTGTGGTTTTGATGGCTTTCTCATGCAGCAGGCAGGGGCGAGTCATTCCTGGTCATAAGATGGCACGTATTTATGCGGATATGCTTGTGAGGGACCAGTGGCTTCTGAACAATTCGGATTGGTTTGGCCGGGCGGACACGTCTCTCGTTTATGAGCCTATCCTCAGGAAATATGGATATACCAAGATGGATTATGTCCATAGCGTGGCCCATTACATGGAGAACCCTGAAGATTTGGGAAAGATTTTCGGCGAGACGAAGGATATCATTGATGCCCATATCAAGGAACTTACGGCTGAATCCAGGGCGAAAGCGCGTCTTGACAGCATCCTACGTGCCATCGAGGCCAGTCCTCACAGGAGGGCTCCTCTGTATCTGGATATGGACAGCGACTCGATTCGCCTTGATACCGTTGCGGTTGACATTGACACTAACGGTATTCTTGTGTGGAAGAGGATTCTGCTTGACACGTTGTACAAGGGACCTCAGATGGTCATAAGGTCGGAGCGTGATTCCATTGCAAGGGCCGATTCGGTCAGGGCCGCGAAGGCCGACTCTCTGGAGAAACTGAAACTGTCCAGGCCTATCAAGATCAATGTCCCTCCGAAGAGATTTCCGAAGCCGGAAAGACCTGTACTGCCATCACTAAAATTGAGAATTAATGAGAAGAATATCAGCTAAATACCTTTATACCAATGATTCTGAGGCACCGCTCATGAACGGTTACGTTGTTCTTGACGATAACGGAACTGTCGTGGAGATCGGAGTGAGTGAAGATCCTGCGGCGGAGCCCGAGTACTATGACGGAGCGATTGTCCCTGGATTTGTCAATGCCCATTGCCATCTTGAATTGTCGTACCTGAAGGGAAAATTCCGCAAGGGTACCGGAATGGCGGGTTTCATTGACCAGATCAATGCCATGAGGGATACTTCTTCCATGGAGGAAAAGAAGGCTGACATCGAGTATTGGCTGGATACGATGTGGAACAGGGGTGTTTCGGCGATGGCTGACATCTCCAACTGCAGCGATTCTTTCGAGGCCAAGTCGAAGTCACCGATGTTTACAAGGACATTCCTTGAGGTGTTCGGAACCGAGCCTGAGGATTGCGACAATGTTATGAATGGAGTCAGGAAACTCGCGGAAGTTGCTGAAGGATACTGCATTGCAGCATCGCCTACTCCTCATGCATGCTATACGATGAGTCCTGAACTTGTGACTGCCGTTTCTGCGGAGGGTTTGAAGTCAGGATATCTGTCATTCCATAGTGAGGAGACTCAGGAAGAGGAAGATATTATGATATCAGGAACAGGTGCGATGTATGAGAACCGCAAACGTGCCGGAATGAGCATGCCTCCTGTGACCGGAAAGTCATCATTGCTTTATTTTATTGACAGACTTGAACATGCGCATCCTGCTCCGTTTGACGAACATATCCTGCTGGTGCATGAGTGCTGTATGAACCAGGAGGGAATAGATGCCGTGAAGAAAGTCATGAACCATCCTTTCGTAGCGTTGTGTCCTTGTTCCAACATATTTATCCACAATGCGTTGCCTCCAGTTGAACTGATGAGAAAGTCGGGACTTAAGCTGACGGTCGGCACGGATTCCCTGTCAAGCAATGATGACCTTGACATGGTGCGTGAAATCTTCTGTCTCCAGGAGAATTTCCCTGAAGTTCCGCTTGCTGAGATTATATTCTGGGCGACTGCGAATGGTGCCGAATTTATCGGAAAAGGAAAAGAATTAGGATATATCAGGAAAGATTTCAGACCAGGTATCGTATTTATTAATCATATAGGAAAAGATGGCAGGCTCACAACTGCCAGCGTTTCCAGACGAATAGTATAGTTATGTTGAGGGAGAAAATAGTTTTCGGACCGATTTTCAGCAGAAGACTGGGATCTTCGCTGGGGATTAATCTCCTTCCGGAAGAGGGAAAGCTTTGTAATTTCGACTGCGTCTATTGCGAATGCGGCTGGAATCGCGACGGAAGGGGAGATATCCGGATTCCGTCTGCGGAAGACTTGCGTAAAGCATTGGAACTCAAGCTTGAAGAGTGCAAGGCATCTGGCATTGGCATTGACTCCATCACTTTCTCTGGTGACGGTGAGCCGACATTGAACCCTCAGTTCCCGGAGATGGTCGACGTGACTATTGAACTCCGCGACCGTTATTATCCGAAGTCGGTGATATCGGTCCTTACCAATGCTACCAGAATTTGCAGACCTGAGGTCCGCGAGGCATTGATGAAGGTGGACAATGCTATTCTGAAACTTGATGCATCATCTGACAGGATGGTGGAGATGATAAATCAGCCTGCTTGCGATTATTCGGTCAGGGATATTGTTGAAGATATGAAACTGTTTGACGGTCAGTTCGTCATGCAGACAATGTTCTTGCGTTTCCCTGGATTTGATTCTCTGGAACCGGAGAATCTGAAAAACTGGATGGACATCGTCAGAGAAGTGAAACCACGTGAGGTGATGGCATATACATTGGACCGTCCGGCTCCTGCAGAGGGGCTCGAGAAGGTTCATCCGGATGAAATGAAACGTGCTTTGCAACCTTTGATTGACGAGGGCTTCAAGGTGCAGATTAAAGGATAAAACTAATAATATTATGAGTGAATTATATTTGAATTACGGTTATTCACCTGATAAGGAGGCTATTGACAGAAGCCTTGACCTTATCGCTTCCAATCTTGAGAATGTCGTTTCCGAGTCTGTTCTCAGGGACTGCTTCTCATACATGGACCTCACCTCGCTCAAGACGACTGACGGTGTGGCCAGCATTACTAAACTTATCGACAAGGTGAACTCTTACAGGGAGACATATCCTAACTATCCTCTTCCTGCTTCAGTCTGCGTTTATCCTAACCTCGTTCACGTCATAAAGGAGAAACGTAATGACCAGGCGCTTCATGCGACTGCTGTGGCAGGTTGTTTCCCGACATCACAGTCCTTTGTGGAAATCAAGGCTGCAGAGTGTGCGATGGCAGTGGAAGCCGGTGCTGACGAGATTGATATCGTATTGGCACTCAATGCTTTCATGGAAGGAAACTATGAGGCTGCCGCTGACGAAATCAGAGCTTGTAGGAAGGCAGTGGATGAGGCTGGTGCGCGTGAAGGCCGCAAGGTCGTTCTCAAGGTCATCATCGAGAGCGGCGTTCTCGCAACTCCTGAAAGAATCGCTGATGCTTCGTTCCTCGCTATGGAATGCGGCGCAGACTTCATCAAGACCTCTACCGGAAAGGTTGATGTCAATGCTACTCCGATGGCTGCTTACGTCATGTGCGAGTGCATCCGCAAGTTCTACGAGAAGACAGGCCGCAAGGTCGGTTTCAAGGCTGCCGGTGGTGTTTCCACGGTGATGGATGCCATTTGCTACTATTCGATTGTGTCAGCAGTTCTCGGAAACGAGTGGCTTAATCCTACACTTTTCCGCTTCGGCGTAAGCCGTCTTGCAAATAACCTGATGTCTGCCATCGAGCAGAAGACTGTGGCTTATTTCTAGACGTCAGCCTGATTATATATTAAAAAGAGGCTGACCCAAAAGGTCAGCTTCTTTGTTTATAAGGATAGTATCTGAA
>ERZ1026772.631-NODE-631-length-23922-cov-10.474672_pt1 | contig 23922 bp, 13 predicted proteins | sample MGYA00380124_ERZ1026772 | MGnify/ENA primary metagenome ERZ1026772 (study PRJEB33269, sample SAMEA4719760) | human gut metagenome | biome: human-associated habitat; feature: organic feature; material: feces | place: Cameroon | collected 2013-10 ...
GCAAAAGTAGGGAACCATTGAAAACACGTCAATACGTAACCGCGGAGACGCTTACGTAAAATCTGGCTCCTTGCGGGACGGTGCCACATGGGCGCTCGTAACACATTGATAATCAGACACCATTTAATTTACGTGTGGATTCACAGGCTATTTTTTGCCAGTAATCCACACGTATTTTTATAACAGTCTGCAAATTAATGCATTCTAATCAATAGTGTGGCACCGTCCCGACAGGCAGGTAACTGGAATGTCTTTTTATGGTTTCAATATTTGGCATCGCCGTTCACATGGTCTGTATCGCGCCCGGCGGAGGTGCAGCCGTGGGAGGTTCGCTTCGCTCATCCCTGTCGGGCTCGCGCCCGACATCCCATTCACAAGGCCATGGGCGGCCATGCCTGTCCCAAACAAACCGTCCCGCAAAAACGTTTTACGCGGTACAATCTTACCCGAGAATCACATTTTGTCCCGGATAAAACGTTTAAACAGGACGAAATTTCCTGTCTTACGAGTCGACTATTGTCTTTCCCAAGAAAAGCAAGACAGAGTTACAACTATCCAGATTCACCATTCGCCCTGAGAATTAGGCCATTACAGCAGGCGCCATTTGCTGACTTCGCGGCTTAGGACCTCATTGAGCGGGGGCATGGACGGGCGGGAGGGGGACTTGAAGAGATTGGTCAGGGTTGCGGACAATGATGCAGATGAAGAGCCCTTGGCATCTGCGTTTTCCAGCCAGGCATGGTATTTCATGGCATCGGGCGAGCCGAGGTCGATGAGATGACGGATGTTGCTGAGGCAGAGGCGCTCCAGGAGGGCATGGAAATGCGGGCCGTGATTCGGCTCCTTGAGGTGACACAGTTCGTGGAGGAGGACGTAATCGCAGAGGGGTTCAGGGAGACGGATGAGATTGAGGTTCAGATTGATGTTGCCGGCACGGGAACAGCTTCCCCAGTTGGAGGAGTTGTGCTTGATGGTCACTTTGCGGAACTTGAAGCCGTACTGCCCTGCAAAATACGACAGTTTCTGGGGCAGGAGAATCTTGGCCTCCTCACGAAGCACCTCGGCCAGGACATCACGAAGGGCCTTCTGAGGGATAACAGGCGAAGTACCGGATGAGGGGACGACAGAACCTGAAGCATTACATGATCCGGAGATACCAGCGACATCCACGGAACCGGAAGCAGACGAAGGTTTCACATTGGCATTGACCTGAGCCGATGGCGGCAGCCGGAAACCGGCGGGAGCTTCGACGATACGGATATGCGTGGGCTTGTCGAGGCTGAGCCACAGACGGCCGCTGTCCTGAGGATTGTCAATGACAGAGGTGCGGATTCTAAAACTTAGTTTTCCGGCCGGGGCCGTGGCAGATGGCAAGACCGGCCGAACCTGGCTGGAGGGCCGGAAAACGATCTGGGACAGGAGGGTACGCATGACGAAGCCATCATGAATCTGCGCACCGGCATTGACCTTTTCCTGCTTCTTCAACGCCTCACGGACCCAGTCACGGCGGGTATTGAGATAATCGATGCCATCCTGCAGGGTGCGGGAATACGGGACAGTTACAGAAATGCGGCAGCCTGTCCGCCCTTCAGAAGCACGGACACGGATACTGATTGAACGGCTGCGGGAATTCTTCCGGACCATTATCGGCCCGAACTCCCTATCTGTGAAAATCCTGTTCAGAATCATCGCCAAATCACTCTGTGGCATTGGACTGGAGAACCGACACCGCCTGTCCGACAGACAAGGCATCCTCCACACGGAAACCACCGGTACGAGTCCTGCGCAAACCGTCAAGATGGGCACCGGAGCCGAGAGTCTCCCCGAGGTCACGAGCCAAAGCCCTGATATAAGTACCTTTGGAACATGCGACACGGATGTCCGCATGAGGCAGGCCGAGCGAACTGTTGTCAGTAACATTGATGCGGCTGTTGCGGAGATTCACCGAGCCGTCGGCATTGAGAAGACCGGCGTCACACTGCTCGAGACTGTCGGCGGGAATGCCGTCAGGACAGAAGCGGATAAGGTCAATGTCAATGATATTGATAAGCTGCTTGCTTAGCGTCTCCACGGCGGAATGGTCGAAGCCGACAGCCTGACCTTCGGAAGCGGAAGCCTCCGCCGCACTGGCATTGACCTCAGCCTCGACCTGCTCCGACTTCAGCGCCTGCATCCGTTTCCACTCCTTGCGGGCAAGTTCATAGGCACGCACGCCATCCACAGACTTTGCAGAAAAAAGTGGGGCGACCTGCTCCTGCTCGCCAAGGAATCCAGGAAGCACGCGGCGGAGAGACTCCTCACTCACGCCATCCACAGGATATCTTGCGTCAATCTCCTTTTCCAAGTCATAAGACGGAGTCGTGGCGCCGAACGTTATTCCCGCAACGTACTCTTTCTCATGCTTCTGCAGGTCCTCGGCCAGTTTCGTGGCCTTACCGATGCATACCAGCAGGACACCTGTCGCAAGCGGGTCCAGAGTGCCGGCGTGACCGACTTTCAGATTTTTCTTATGGAAATGCCTGCATGCACACCATTTGACCTTACGGATGACATCAGCCGATGTCCAGCGGTAAGGCTTGTCTATAGGAAGAATAATCCCCTCCGGATAATCATCAATGTTTCCGGAGAGGACCAATCCATTTATATTTTCTTTGCTTAAGATCAATGCCATCAGCAATAGATAACCGTTAATGTAAATCTGTCAGAATCCGCCTGCAACATCCAGACGATACCGGATATTACAGACAGTGCAAAAAATTAGCGACAAGCTATTTTCTCGATGCGTCTTTCGTGACGTCCACCCTCAAAAGGAGTCTCAAGCCATACCTTGGTAATCGCCTGAACCATTCTGAAAGAAATGAAACGGGCAGGCATAACAAGCACATTGGCATTGTTGTGGGCCTTTACCAGACGTCCGATTTCAGTACCCCATGCAAGACCGGCACGAATTCCCTGATGTTTGTTCAGAGTCATAGCCATTCCATTGCCTGTACCGCACATTGCAATTCCACAATCAACCTTGCCACTTTCAACAGCCTCAGCCAAAGGATGCGCAACATCCGGATAATCCATGCTCTCAGTAGAATGAGTGCCGAAATCCTCTACTGCATAACCCATCTTTTCAAGATAAGGAATGAGACGACTTTTGTAGTCAAAACCAGCGTGGTCGCTGCAAATACCGATTGTCATAAAAACAAACTTTAACAATGAATAATTTATGGTTGGAACTCCTGTGTCGAGTTCACTAGTAGCGTACTAAACCGACAACTCAAGTCCCGCTTATGCAGAACTTGAGCCATCATAACTATTCCCTACCCAATCTCTCTCCGGCATAAGCCATACGGGCCTTGAACTCATCCTTGCCGATAAACGAAAGGATATCAGCGATTCCGAGGCCGCTGGCAGCTCCTGTAACAGCCAGACGGATGCAGTTCATGACCTTGCCCATAGGCCAGCCCTGCTCGCGGATATAATCTTCAAGATATGGTTCAATGTTTTCCTTCGTGAATGCGCCATCGAATCCGCAGACATGCTCAGTCACCTGATATGCAGGCTGATAGCCTTCAGGTTTCCAGAACTTGTCGGCATCTTTCGCCAGGAACGGAGCCGTAAGCGTATCGTCATAAACCTTTGCACGAGGGTCAGCGGCACGTCTCGGGTCAGCCGGCTTGGCAGCCTCTGCCGCAGCGCCTGACTTGACACCATATTTCTCATATTCGAGCGGTGAAACGAACAGGCATGATGCATTCAGCCAGATATCCTTGACAAATGAAGCCCTTTCCTTAACAAAAGCGACAACGTCATGGACATATTCCTTCGTAACGATATGATTCTTGAAGTCAACTCCTTTGCCGGCGAACTGTGCGCCTGCCGTCAATGCACATGCAGGACACTCTACGACATTGATTCCGTGCTCCTCGAGAACCGGGATGAAGAGGTCGGTGAGTTCGTCGTCGGACTTCATGCGGAGATACTCCTTGTTGTACCACTTCGCCTTTTCAGGATTGAAACGGGCGCCGGACTTGATGACGCGGTCGAGAGAGAAGACATTAACAAGTTCATCAATGCTGAAAATCTCCTGCTCTGTTCCCGGATTCCATCCGAGCATGGCAAGCATATTCACGAATGCCTCAGGGAAATAGCCGTCCTCACGATAGCCGTGGGAAACCTCACCTTCGGCATTGACCCATCTGAGCGGGAAGACAGGGAATCCGAGCCTGTCGCCGTCACGTTTGCTGAGCTTGCCTTTTCCGTCAGGTTTCAGAAGGAGTGAAAGGTGCGCGAAACGCGGCATCGTCTCTTCCCAGCCGAAAGCCTTGTAAAGCATATAGTGGAGAGGCAATGAAGGAAGCCACTCCTCGCCTCGGATAACCTCCGTGATTTCCATGAGGTGGTCATCCACAATGTTTGCCAGGTGATATGTAGGAAGCTCGTCAGCCCTCTTCCAGAGGACCTTGTCATCCAATGTGTCAGTATTGACCTCGATGTGTCCGCGGATAAGGTCGTCCATCTTCACGACCGTATCGTTAGGCATCTTGAAGCGGATAGTCCAGCTGTCGGTGGTCTCCAGCAGTTTCTTCACCTCGTCCTCAGGGAGAGTGAGGGAGTTGCGGAGTTCCATTCTGGTCTCCTGGTTGTAGATGAAAGTCTTTCCGGCAGCCTCTGCCTCGGCGCGTTTCGCGTCAAGTTCCTCTGCGGTATCGAAAGCATAATATGCATAGCCGTTCTCTATGAGCTGGTCAGCATATTTGCGGTAGATTCCTTTTCTCTGGGACTGGCGGTAAGGTGCGTGCGGATGCCTCTCGGACGGTGTCTCCACCACGTTTCCGTTCTCATCCACGCCCTCGTCAGGATGAATGCCGCACCAGTTCAGTGCTTCAATGATATATTTCTCCGCTCCCGGAACGAATCTGTGGGAGTCCGTGTCTTCGATTCTGATGATGAAATCACCTCCGTTCTGCTTAGCGAACAGGTAATTGTAAAGTGCCGTCCTGACACCGCCCATGTGAAGAGGGCCGGTAGGTGACGGAGCAAATCTTACTCTTGTCTTTCTTTCCATTTCCAAACTTCTTGCTGCCGGAAGCACCATTGCCCCGGCCAATCCACAAAATTAAACAAAAACTATTGAAAAGCCACCAGCCGACCGCAACTATTGTCCAAATAAAGACCAATGTTATCCGTTTTAGTATTTTGCCAATAGATAAAGACCATGTAAATTTGCGGCGAAATTAGTGAAAAAAACATCATGAGTGAATCTTACACGCTGCAGGCATCGCCGGAAATGATGGCGAACGCTACAGAAGGCCTGGAACTGACAGAGGCCGAAATCAGGGTCATGGAGAACGTCAAGGACATCCATGAAAACCTTCAGAAGAACAAAGCCGACAACCAGCTGCTGTCAATGAGAAAGAGGCTTGACCTGCTGCTCAGGACAGGACAGCTTCTGTTGGAAAGCGCTGCCGACACCAACAGAATCCGCAGAAACATGGTAAGGGCGGCTCTCTTCCTGGGATTCAGCGAAGAGAACCTTCACCTTTTCATTGACCATAACATACTGATGGTGAACTTCAGCGACGAAGCCCACTCTTTCACAAAATTCCAGAAACGCGTCAAGGACGGCATCAACTTCACTACCATCGAAGCCATCAGCCACCTCACATACAAGGCAGTGCGCAAGCATTTCTCCGCCGAACAGTACGAGGAGGAACTGGAGAAAATCGCCGAAAGGCCACGCAACTACAACCAGCTGGTGACTTCCGCCGGTGCAGCATTGGCCTGCGGCGGATTCTGCATCCAGTTCGGCTGCGACTGGATTGCGTTCCTCTACGCATCGCTCGCCGCTTTCCTCGGATTCAACTGCCGCGCGACTTTCAACAAGCTCGGCGTCAACAAATATTTTTCCATCGCCATCGCGGCGTTCGTTTCCACAATGGTAGCGTGGCTCACCACATATCTCCCTGCATGGACGACAACTCCGCTCCACCCGCTTCTCGCATGTGCGCTGTTCATCGTGCCGGGAGTTCCGCTCATCAACTTCGTGGATGACATGCTGGACACCAATTTCCGAATGGGACTGGAAAGGGCGATCAACACCATGATGATGATGTTCGGAATGGCCTTCGGAATCCTGCTGGCATTGAAAGTATGCAGCTGGACCTTCCATTTCGCGCCGGACATCATGTCGATTCCGATGGTTCCGGAGCACCCTTACTGGATGTATGCTGTCGCGGCCGCAATTTCCGCAATGGGATTTTCAATGATTTTCAATATCCCGACAAGGCTTCTTCCTGTCGTTGCCGTGGGTGGTATCATCGCCGTCTGCACAAGAAATCTAGTAAGCCTCCACCCTGACATGTACTGTTCTTTCAGTCTCGGACAGGGCGGTATAATCGGCTCGCTTGCCGGTTCCGCACTGATTTCCGTCATCTGCATCAAGGCCGCCCACGTTTTCCACACCCCGCATCAGGTGATTGCCATCTCGAGTGTGATTCCAATGGTACCTGGCGTTCTAATGTACCGCTGCCTTTACTCACTCATCACCGTGACCGGAACTACAGGGGAGCAGATGAACAACTTCATAAGCGCAGGTGTGAACGGACTAAACGCTTCCATGATGATCGCAGCCATCGCCATAGGTGTGGCCGTGCCGAACATCATCGCCAGAAAACGTATCGATGCCTCCAAACGCCGTGCTTTCGAAAGACAGATCAAGGAACAGAGGGAGCGTGGCGAATTCATTGACATCACCAAACTGTAAACCTGTTTCAGACATATTGATTTTTTGATGGCCGGAGTAGCATTTCCGGCCATTTTTCGGTATGTTTGCAGAAACACCTGAAAACATGAAACGTCGAGAATTTCTTAAGAAAGGAGCACTGGCGGCCGCCGGCGCCGGACTCCTGAGCAATGTGACAACGCTAGCCAAAGGGCTTGACCTGAACGAAGACAACAAATCAGTAAATTTCAATGTCAGCGGAAGGGCCAGGATGAAGCTTTCATTCGAGCCTTATGAACTGAAACTGAAGCATGTGTTCACCGTCTCGTCGTTTTCGCGCAGCACCACGCCTGACGTGCAGGTTCGCATCGATTATGACGGATATACAGGCTATGGGGAAGCGTCAATGCCGCCTTACCTCGGACAGTCCGTGGAAAGCGTGTGCACATTCCTGAAAAAGGTAAATCTGGAGCAGTTCCCGGACCCTTTCTGCATAGATGACATCCTCACTTACATTGACAGTCTTTCTCCTGGAGATTCTGCTGCGAAGGCAGCCGTGGACATTGCCCTGCACGACCTTGTAGGCAAGATTATCGGCGCCCCGTGGCATAGGATGCTGGGCCTCAATCCATTGAAGACCCCGGACACGACATATACCATCGGCATTGACACTGACGAAATGGTAAAACTCAAGACCAGGGAGGTTGCGGGCCTGTTCAAGATTCTGAAGGTAAAGCTTGGAACGGAGCGCGACCGTGAGATGATACGGGCCATCCGCGAGGTGAGCGACCTGCCGATTGCGGTGGATGTAAACCAGGGCTGGAAAAACAAGAAGAAGGCGCTGGACGAGATTTTCTGGCTGAAGGAGCAGGGCATCGTGATGGTCGAGCAGCCTATGCCGAAGGAGATGATCGATGCCAATGCCTGGCTGACGGAGAGAAGCCCGCTTCCGACTTTCGCGGACGAGGCAATCCAGAGGCTCAAGGACATTCCGGCGATCAAAGGGGCCTATACCGGCATCAATGTCAAGCTGATGAAATGTACCGGAATGCGCGAGGCATGGAAGATGATGAATTATGCGCGCGCCGAGGGCATGAAAGTCATGATCGGCTGCATGACAGAGACTTCCTGTGCGATAGCCGCAGCCGCACAGCTCTCCCCTGCCGTGGACTTCGCGGACCTCGACGGCAACCTGTTGATTGCCAATGACATTTTCCGTGGCACGACTGTCGTGGACGGCAAAATTACACTGAACCAGCTGCCCGGTATCGGAATCGAGAAAATCGGATAATAATTAAAACAGGCATTTTCAGAGAGCGGAAAACGCTGCTGCTGAAAATGCCTGCCTCAGTATAAAAACACTTACAACAAACACTATCTTGTAAGGAGATTGAGAGTCTTGTCAGACTTGAAGTAATCGCCGGCAGGAGAAGACGAAGCCTTGACATTGACCTCAACGGAATAGCGGATGTCACGGGACGATGCACCAACAAGGAAATTCCAATTACCGCCTGCGACAACCCACGAAGATGAAGGAGTATCGAATGACGCAAGGTCAGCAGCACTGAATGTCAATGTTACCGTGCAAGTTTCGCCGGCAGCAAGAAGAGGAGTCTTGGCAAAAGCCTTGAGTTCCTTTTCAGGTCTGTCAGCCGCCTTGCTGTCTGGAGAAGCGGCATAAAGCTCGACAACTTCACGACCAGCCACATTTCCGGAATTACGAACCTCGACATTGACCTTGTAAACACCATTGGTCAAATTGACAGAAGGCTTGCCATATTCGAATGTGGTGTAAGAGAGTCCGTAACCGAAAGGATAGGAGACTTCCTTGCCGAAGCTGTCAAAGTATCTATAACCCACATAGATATCTTCTTCATAATCAGTATAATCCCAATTACGTCTGGTACCGTCACCTTCCTTCATATTGGCAAAATCCATACTGCTCATGGCTCCGTCGAGAGGGAAATTGGCAGAAGAAGCCGCATCCTGGAACCTTACAGGGAATGTCATGGTAAGCTTGCCTGAAGGATTGACCTTGCCGCTCAGGACATCAGCAACACTGTTGCCGCCCTCCTGGCCTGCCTGCCAAGCGCAAAGGATTGCATCAGGCCTGTTCTTCCATGAAGAAGTCTCGATAACGCCGCCGATATTGAGAACGACAACCACCTTCTTGCCTGCGGCATGGAAAGCGGAGCATACACCTTCGACAAGTTTCAGTTCATTTGCAGAAAGTTCGAAATCAGAAGCGGTCCTGTCAAGGAATTCTCCGGACATCCGGCCGAGAGTAATTACAGCAATGTCAGCTGCGGCAACATTGGCCTGAAGCGAAGAAGCGGACGGAACAATTTCCTCAGGACGGGCCAACGGCATGAACATGGCCATAGGATTACCCTTCAGCGCCTCTCTCTTTTTGGCCTGGTCATCAGCAATATACTTCTCATAGGTATCTTTCAGAGTCTTGTCCACTACAAAACCGGCATTCTCAAGTCCTTGGATCATTGACACCGTATATGCTCTGTTCACATTTCCGGAACCTGTACCGCCGGCTATGAAATCATAAGAAGTGCAACCGTAAAGTGCAACCTTAGTTCCCTCAGAAGAAACCGGAAGTGCGCCCTCATTTTTAAGGAGCACCATACCCTCCGCTGCAGACTGTCTGGTTACGAGTGCATGTGCCTTGAGGTCAGGATTGTTGGAATACTGATATCCCTTGAAACGAGGAGTCTTTACAATCATCTCCAGGACACGACGCACGTTAGTATCAATGACACTCATGTCGAGCTTGCCTGATTTGAGAGCGTCAATGATGGCCTCATACTGTTTATCAAGACCCGGCTGGAGCATATCATTACCGGCAACCATCTGAGCGACAGCATCTTTACCACCGAACCAGTCTGTCATGACCATACCTTCGAATCCCCATTCGTCACGGAGAACAGAAGTCTGGAGTTCACGACTCTGCGAGGTATATACGCCATTGATTTTGTTATAAGATGACATCACAGTCCAAGGCTGACTTTCTTTCACTGCAATCTCAAATCCCTTCAGATAAATCTCACGCAAAGCCCTCGGAGAAATCCTCGCATCATTGTTCATACGGTTACTCTCCTGGTTGTTTCCGGCGAAATGCTTGATGGAAGTACCAACGCCATTGCTCTGGATACCGTTGACATACGCCGCAGCGATTTTTCCGGCAACGAGAGGGTCCTCTGAATAATACTCGAAGTTTCTGCCGCAGAGCGGATTCCTGTGTATGTTCAATGCCGGTGCGAGGAGCACGTCAGCGCCATATTCAAGTACCTCATTACCGATAGCCTTGCCGACGCTTTCTACGAGATCAGTGTCCCATGTGCAGGCAAGCAGAGTTCCGATAGGGAAATGTGTACAATAATAAGTGGCATTGTCGCCCTCTCGGGTCGGAGAGATTCTGAGGCCGGCAGGACCGTCTGCAAGCACTACGGAAGGAATTCCCAGACGAGGAATCGGATATGTGGTTCCGGCAGCACCCGGTACGAGATTCTTGGTTTCTCCTACCACAGCGCTGTCTCCGGCGGAAAAGCCTTCCATACCGGTTCCTATGAGCAGATGCACCTTTTCTTCAGGTGTCATTGCGGCAATCACCTTGTCAATAGAAGCTTTTCCAAGCTTGGGCGTGCCCGGTGTGCATGAAAGCATGGAAACGCCGGCCATCAAGGCAAAAGCCAATGTTATCTTTTTCATAATCAACAAATTAAGTAATTCTAAACACTATAGACAAATCTTATTTGAACAGCTGTGGAACGAACTCGCTCAAGTAAATTCTCCAGTTCTTCCAGATATGTCCCTCACCTGTTTCGAAATAAGTATATTTATAGCCGGCATCATCCAGTTTCTTGCGGAACTCCTCGTTAGCCTTATACAGGAAGTCAGTATTTCCGATACCGATCCAGTAAAGAGCCGGTTTCTTGGAGAACTGAACGGCAAGTTTCTCATCGAAATTGTCGTAGATCGGAGATTTTACTCCCTCGTTAGGAATTATCGCAGCAGAGAAAAGACCCACATAATTGAACATGTCAGGATACTGCTTGGATATGTGGAGAGAATGGAAACCTCCCATTGACAAACCTGCAATAGCACGGCTTTCCTTCTTGCGGATCGTACGATAGTGACTGTCAATGTAATTCACGACATCAGGGAACGCTGCTTCGAACTCACCGTCCATAGTCTTCGGAAGCTGCATGTTCGGCTGGAGAAGTCCCAGAGCAGACTGCCCCGGAGCCGCCTCCTGGGAAGCATTGCCGTTGGTCATGACTACAATCATCGGCTTAGCCTTTCCTTCTGCAATGAGATTGTCGAGAATCTGAGATGCCCTTCCGAGATCCATCCAAGCCTCCTCGTCACCGCCCATACCATGGAGAAGATAGAATACAGGATATCTGTTTTTGGTGTTGTCCTCATATCCGGCAGGAGTATAGACAGTCATTCTGCGCTTCATGCCGAGCCCCGGGCTGTCATACCATACCTTGGAGACAGTTCCGTGAGGGACTTCATTGACACTGTACAGATCGCCTCTTCCGCCCTTGATTATAAAGATGTTGGTAACGGAATTCACATCCCTGATCATATATACATTGGCAGGGTCCTTTACCTGAAGTCCGTCCACGATAAATGAATAGCTGTAGAGTTCAGGAGCAAGTACGTCTGTAGTAAATTCCCAGATGCCGTCCTTGCCCTCCTTGAGGTCAGCGACGCCTGGACCGTCAAACTCACCGAAAGGAGTCTGGATCTTCTTCGTAGGGAGAAAATCTCCGGTAACCTGGACCTTGATGGCCTTCGGTGCCGCAAATCTGAAGGTTACGGTATTGTCCGGGTTTACTTCCGGAGATACGAGCTGTGAGCCGCCCCAAAGAGCCTGCTGTGCAAAAGCGCTTGTTGCCAGCATCAATGATGCCGCAACGGCAATGATTTTTCTGATAGTCATATAAGATTTATTTCAATTCCATAATAAATTCATTTCCCTTGTCGCAAGGTTTCCACTGAGGAAGTCCCTCGCCGTCAGGATTTCCGTTCTTCGCGAAATTGGTCCAGTACTCCACCATCTTCGCACTCAAGTCATAGTCATGCTGTTCCATCGGCCTCCAGCACCTTCCCAGTGTTCCGAACACGTACCAGAGTTCAGATGAATGGAAAGCACCTTTCATGTCACCGAAGCCTCCTGACTGCATGGTATCCTCACCTGGAAGGTCCCTGCTGAAGCAATAGACATAAGCCGGACGACGGCCCTGACTTTCCAGAAGAAGACTCCAGTCGATGGCAGCCTTCTTCATGACCTGAGGAGCGATATCCTCTGAAACGTATCCTATCATGTATGGGATATCCATCTCATTTCCGGCCTTCGCGACATTGTCAGAACTGTCCTCAAGCAGAGTTCCGTCAATGCAAGGACCATATGGAAGTCCTCCGAAAGTCTTCTGCTGACGCATATAGTTACCCAGCACTTCGTCAAATTTCGAAGCGGGGCAGGCACGCATCTGCTCAAGCGTCGTCATGCCGGCGCCATCCCACATTGACTTTCCCTTGGCCTCCGCATCCTTGAGCGGAGTTGCTGCGATAATGCCTCCGAGACCGCCGCCGCTCTGGATTATAGCCTTGTTTATCAGACCTTTGGCCAGTGGCGAACTTATCAGAGTCTGGACACTTCCGGCACCGGCGCTCTGTCCGAAAACGGTAACATTGTCAGGGTCACCGCCGAATGCCGCGATATTGTCATGGACCCATCTGAGGGCAGCGATCTGGTCATAAAGGCCATAATTGCCCGAACCGTGTCCGCCGTTTTCCTCATCCAGAAGAGGATGCGCCAGAAAACCGCACATTCCGAGACGATAATTGAGCGTCACGAGAATCACGCCTTTGGAAGCGTATGTCTCTCCCCCGAACTCGATTTCATGACCATAGCCGTTCATATAGGCGCCGCCATGAATCCACACCATCACCGGCATTTTCTTGCGGGATGAAGATGTCCAGACATTGAGATAGAGACAGTCCTCACTCATCTCAGGCGCCCCGCCCTGATAGAACTCCTTCCAGTAGAAGCTACCCTCGGCAGACCCGCCCTGAAGGGATGCCGGGCCGAATTTGTCACAGGCCCTGACACCTTTCCAGGATTTTGCAGGCTGCGGCTGTTTCCATCTGAGGTCACCGACAGGAGGTGCAGCATAAGGAATACCCTTATAGACATTGACCCCGTTCTCTATGACCCCGGAAACCTTGCCGGAGGCAGTCTTCACTATTGGAGCCTGCGCCGCCGCTGACACCGTCATAAGCAGCGCAACTCCCAATAAACTTAATTTCATCATAGACCAAGTTCTCCCACATATTCCGCGAAGACGTCATCGTTCTTCACTGTGATTGTATATGTGGTTCCTTTCTTGGAAACGGTAATGTCACCTGACTCGATGTGGATTCCGGTTGCGGTATCATTGGCCACGGTAAACCAGCAGGTTCCCCAGTTGGTGAAAGTCATGCCCCACATCTCCGTATCATAGCCCATCACATAATTGCCGGCCTTGGCCGCACCATTGGCTGCAGGAGTATAGGTACCTTCATGCAAAGTCGCATCGCTGCTGACAAAGTCGATGGAAATGTAGTTTCCGTTTCCGCCGATTGTCACGCCATACTCACCAGGAGTCGCTGTAATACCGGAAGTTCCGGCCTTCACGGTGATGATATTGGAGCCGTCAGCCTGAGCCTGGGCAGAAGCCGAAAGGAGAGCAGGAAGCCTCAACGCCTCGATTACCGGCTCGTAAACGAGCTCGCCCTTGAAATGGACCTTGATGACTTTGGAATCGGCCAATGTCAATGCTGCCTTGAATTCATAATTATCGTCAGTCTTGGATACCTTCAGGTCACCGCTCTTCACTTTCACGGCGCTGCCGCCCTTCGGAGTCCATGATGTATTGAAATATGTTCCGTCAGTACCGGCAGACTCAGAGAAAGTATAGGTTTTCGGCACAAGGAAATACTTGTCAGCCGTGAAATTGGCGTCAAACGTACCCTCCGCACATTCAAGCTTGACGGCAAACGTACGCAGTCCGCTCTCAAGTTTTTCCTCACTCTTTCCTGCGACCGTCGCGAACTCAAGGTTCTGCGGTACCGGATACACACCTGACAACGGGTCAATGGAACTTTCATCGCATCCGAAAGCGGCCAGACATGCAAATGCTAGTATCAAATATTTTTTCATGATATGTCAATTTACCAATTAGGATTCTGTTTTACATTAGGATTCAATGTAACCTCAGTCTCAGGGAAAGGCAGAAGTTCATGCTTGCCGGTCTTGTAACCATACAGGGACTTGTTATAGACCTCCCATCTGGTGGTGCCGTTGGCAGCAAACCACGGAGACTGTTTGCCTTGATCCTTAAGCCTGTCTGCAGCGATTCCCCATCTCTGCATATCCTGGAAACGCACACCCTCACCGCAAAGTTCGAGACGTTTCTCTATCATGACGTCATCCATGGTCACAGAACCGAGTTCAGAAAGATGGGCACGGGTCCTGACAGCATTCAGATACCTGACAGCCTTTGTCTGGTCACCGCCTTTGACATGAGCCTCGGCTGCAAGAAGGAGGACCTCAGCATATCTCATATAACGGTAGTTGTTATGGGACGAGAACCATCCGCCGAGAATCATCTCATCGGCGAGGACTCTGTTCTTCCACCAGAAATATCCCTCATGGTCATACATTTCCTTACCGTCCAGAATCTTGTCACCCTGTGCAAGAAGCTTGTCGAAAGACTTCATGGTGGCGTTCAGACGGTATCCGTCCTTGCCCTCTACAGCCACGAAAGCATCATACAGATCCTTCTTAGGATTGCAGAAACCCCAGCAGTTAGGATAAACACCAGACGAAATGCTCATACGGTCACCTCTCCATCCGACCATAGCTGTGATGAGAGACCAGTTGGTGAAGGCATTGTTAGGGTCATTGAGACGGTTTATCTCGAAGAGGGACTCGCAGTTGTTCTCTGCATTGTACATGAGAATATCAGCATAATCTCCGCGATACAGGTCATACTTGCCGTCATCTATCATATCATCGAGAATTGTGCAGGCATCAGACCATTTCTGCTGGAAGACATAAGCCTTTCCGAGCAGGGCCTTTGCGAACTGAAGTTTCACACGGTATGAAGAATTGTCATTGACACCGGACTTCTCTTCGAGAGCTCCGGAAGCGATGGCTTCCTTGAGATCGGTCTCGACAAGATTCCACAAAGCCGCAGGATCCCCGTTAGGCTGCTTGTACTCAGACGGTTCGAGAGGCTTGTCCACGAGAGGTGGAGTTCCCCAAAGGGAGATAAGGTCAATGTAAACGTAGGCTCTGAACAGCTGGGCCTCCGCACGTGCCCTTTTCTGGACCGGACTTCCGTCAGGAACATATTTCAGAACTATGTTGCAGAGGTAAAGCACCTCATAATAGTTCTTGAACACGTCCCTGATCATAGGATGGTCTGCACTGAAGGTAAACTCGTTGAGTTTCTCTAGGTCGGAGTTGTCACCACGTCCGCCGCCTCCGCACCAGAAATCATCTGACAAGAGGTTCTTGACGAAATAATAGTTGTAATAAATGCCCGCGAACTTGGCATACACAGCCGTAATGGCCTCCTCTGCCTCCTCATCCGTCTTATAGAAAGTTTCCGGAGAAGTGGCTCCGTGCTGGTCAATGTCAAGCAGGCCGTTGCATGAGCAGAACAGGCCGGAAATCACCAGCAGGCTTATCAATATTTTTCCTGTATGTTTCATTGTCAAATGCATTAGAAGTTAAGATTAAGTCCGAATACGACTTTCCTCGCCGACGGATAGTAACCCTTGTCGATTCCGGTTGCGCTTCCCACACCGGTAACCTCAGGATCGAATCCCGGATATGAGGTGAATGTGAAGAAGTCGTCCAGAGAGCAGTAGATTCTGAAAGAATTGATACCTATCTTCTTCAATAAAGACTTGGGAAGAGAATATCCGAGCTGAATCTGCTTGATCTTGAAATAAGAGCCGTCGAATACCATTCCGTCGCTGAGCCAGTACTTGTCAATGTCAGTAGCACCCGGTCTAGGTCTGGCTGCATTCTTGTTGGAAGGAGTCCATCTGTCAGTATAGAGGAACTTCATCTTGTTTGCCTGGAGACGGTCACCACGGTTGCTGCAGCTGAAGATATCATTTCCCTGCGAACCGGTTCCGAACACTGTAAGGTCAAAACCCTTATAGGCAGCATTGAGGGTAACGCCATAGGTGAAGTCAGGAATACCGCTTCCTATCATCATCTTGTCGGAATCATTGATGGTTCCGTTCTTGTCCACATCCACAAACACAGGATCTCCTGTCCCGGCATCTATATGGTCCACCTTGTATCCCCTGAAATACCATGCAGGATAACCTTTCTCGAACACCGTCAATCCGGTCGTAGTATGGAATTGTGCACCATTGATGCGGTCGAGTGACTCATGGATATATGTCACCTCATTCTTGAGTGTAGCGAGGTTGCCTCTGATTCCGTAGCTGAAATCACCGATATTGTCTTTCCAGCCGAGTTCAAGTTCGACACCCTTGTTTTCAATGTTGCCCGCATTGACAGGAGAAGCAGTGTTTCCGACGATAGTCGACGGGGTGATGCCCGTGACGATCAAGTCCTTGGTCTTCTTGGAGAACCAGTCTGCGGTGAACGAGAGCCTGTCATTGAAAAATCTCGCGTCAATACCGAGGTCAAGCTGCTCCGAAGTCTCCCATTTGAGCTCGTTGTTTCCGGTAGAAGAAGGCATTGAACCGACCTGATACTGAAGTTCATTGGTATAAGGATAAGACATGTTCGATGAAATTGACGAGAGGTATGAGTATGAGCCGAGGCTTGATGTCGTACCGTTCTGTCCCCAGCTGCCACGCAGTTTCAAGTGTGAGAGCCAAGTCTTCGCGTTCTGCATGAAGTTTTCCTGGGAGATTGTCCAGCCCAATGATGCTGCAGGGAAGTATCCCCATCTCTTGGTAATTGGAAGAACTGAAGAGTCCGCCGCATCTGCACGAAGTGAGAACTGGGCCATATATTTTCCGGCATAGTCATAATTCAGACGGCCGAAATATGCGAGTTTCCTGCCGATGATTTCCTCTCCGCCTGAAACTGATTTCACGGCAGTTGCTGTAGCATAAGCGAAATACGCATAACGTGGGTCATCTTTCTTGAAACCGAAGTCTCCGTCACCACCTGTGACGTTTCCGGTTACATAGAATGAAGAATTGTCAATATAAGATGTTCCGACCATTGCATTCAAGTTATGCTTTCCGAAACTGTGCATGTAGTTCACGAAGTTCTCCCACTGGAGATAAATAGGAGTTGATGCACTTGCATTGACAGACATGTAGCTCTGATTGATCGTGGTATTCACGTAAAAATCATTGTTCACAGTATAGCTCTTGGCTGCGGAGAGACGATATCCCAGACGTGAAGTGATGACAAGACCCTTCACCGGCTTGAGATTGGCATAAATGACACCATTGATATTATATCCGCTGTTTGTGGAGTTGCTCTTGTCCCTCATGATATAAGGATTATAATCCTCAGTTTGCAGGAAAGCAGATGTGGAATAATAGTTTCCGTCCTTGTCCTGGAGATAGGTCTTTCCGGCATTGACCATAGTCTGCATGTGCTCAGGAAGATTGTCCGGAGAATACTTCACCGGGGTCAGAGGGTCAAGCTGCATGACTGATGACAGCAAACTGCCATACTCCGAGCCTTCGGCAACAGCCTTGCGCTTGTAGTATTCGATCTGATTGTTGGTTCCCACCTGGAGCCATTTCTTGATATTGTAATCGGCATTGATGGTCGCAGTGAGACGCTTGTATGTATCGGCATCACCGACAACATAACCGTTATTGTCGAGATAAGTCAATGACAGATAATATGTTCCCTTGTCATTACCGCCCTGGAAAGCGAGATTGTGCTTCTGCATTCTTGAAGGCTCGAACGCCACCTTGGACCAGTCGGTATTTGTCTTGAAATCCCAGTCAGCATTGATCTTGTCCATTGAAATATAGTTCGCTTCAGTCATGTAGTCGATATACTGCTCGGCATTCATGACCTTCGGGACATTGGCGATATTCTGGATGGACAACTGGAAATCATAAGTAACGGTTCCCTGTCCCTCCTTACCTTTCTTGGTCGTGATGAGGATGACTCCGTTACCGGCTGCCGCACCGTAAATCGCAGCAGAAGCAGCATCCTTGAGGACCTCCATCGATTCGATGTCATTAGGGTCAATGCCGCCGATATCGCTGGCGATACGTCCGTCCACGACATAGAGAGGATCGCATGAACCATTTGAATTGATACCGCGGATACGCACGGTTGGAGATGCACCAGGAGAAGCGGAAGACTGGAAAATCTGTACACCGGCCGTCTTTCCCTGAAGTGCCTGCTCAGGTCTGGTGATTGTACGGTTCTGCATATCCTCAGTCTTGACTTGGGAAATGGCACCGGTCACAGAACTTTTCTTCTGCACACCATAACCCACAACGACCACCTCGTCGAGAAGTTTCTGGTCCTCTTCGAGCACGATGTCAATGACACCTGCCACGGCCTGTCTTTCCTGAGAGGTAAATCCGATGCTGGAGAATACAATCACGGCACCTTCAGGGACACTGATGGAATATTTGCCGTCAATGTCTGTGATGGCGCCGTTGCGGGTTCCCTTTTCGAACACGCTTGCCCCAATCATAGGAGAATTTTGCTTGTCTGTCACTGTTCCTGTCACCTTTACCATGTTCTGCGCAAACAGGACATTGCAAAAGAAAAACAGGCTCATCAGCGACAAAATGATTCTACTGATAGTTGGTTGTTTCATAATACTTTATTGGTTACAGTTTTACTTGAACTTTCATTCCGTCCATACTATATATTATATGGTATGGCATTCCCTCAAATGCCGATGCAAAGTTAGCCACGATAAAATTCAAACGTTTTGCAATATGTGTTTATAAGTTGTTTTTCCATTCATTTCCGCATGTCAATCCGTTCAAAAATTTGGCTATTTGTTCATAAACATCCATTCAAACGCATTGGACAGCAGCGACAGAGCCACCGCATCGAAAAAAAGAGTATCTTTGGGAAACACTAAAACAAAACTGGAAATGAGAAATATCTTTTTGCTTGCAATACTGGCGTTATTCATATCCTGCGGAACTTCAGAACCGCAGACTTCCACACAGGAATACGGGCCGACAATATCATACGATATCTCCAACCAGCAGATCAATGACTTCGAAGAGGACAAGGACGGACATATCTGGATTGCTACTTTCCGCGGGCTGAACAAATATACCGGCCACGAGTACCGGCAGTATTTCCACACCAATGCACCTGGAAGCATTTCGGACAGTCAGGTCAATGATATCTTCTGCGATTCGAAAGGACAGATCTGGCTCGCGACAATCAACGGATTCTGCAGATACACCGACCAGGACACATTCGAGAAGATAACACTGCCGGACAAGAGACACAACATAAACAAAATCATTGAATCGGCCGACGGCAGACTCCTTGTCATGGCCTATCCGGCTCTGTATTCATATAATCCTGAATCAGGAGAGATAACTACTGTCATCGAAGATCTGGACCCGATCAAGACATTCTCCCTGAAATGGCATCCGGACGGCAAGGGGAACTTATGGATAACCGACCCGCGTCAGCTGAGATGCTACAATCTGAACAACTTCCATCTGGACACAGTCATTGACCTGCAAGGATGGCAACAGTGCGTCGGTCTGGTGGACAACTGCCTCTGGCTGAACTCAGAATCGAAGGTACAGGCATTCAATATCATTGACAAAGAGTTCGTCAGTCTTTCTCCGGCATTTGCAAAAAACAAAAAATTCATGTCGGCCGACATTATTTACGCACATGGATACGAGGACGGCAACATAATTTTCTGCACATCTTCCGGCGAGATGTTCTACTATGACAAGCGTAACGATACACTTGCTGACAATACCGAATCCGGATTTCCTTTCGATGCACCCTCATTCATGGTGAACACGATGTTCACGGATTCGCACAATAACCTGTGGATAGGCTCGAACGACCAGGGATTCAAGACCATATACCACTACAAGGAGAGATTCAACGAAGACAATACCGTCAGGTCCGCTTTTGCCGGAAAATCCGTAAAAGCAGTGGTTTCTGACAAGCAGGACAACCTGTGGATTTCCACCCATCTCCACGGAATGTTCAAATATGACATGACATCCAAAATCATAGAAAAAATCACGCATGTGCACAGGGCCAATAATCCGCTGGAATCAAACACTATATACGGCTCTTTCTTTGACAGGGACGGCTACCTGTGGACGATGGAGGCCGGAAAAGTGACGAAGAATTCGATAGCGGACGGCAACATGACTCCGATTTCATCGTATATGGCTTTCCTGCCGATGTCAATGTCACAAAGCGATGACGGAACAATCTGGATAGCCTCAGCTAGCCAGTACATTTCCTATATGCGACCGGGAGACACGGAGGCCAAAAGCCTGAAAATCTTCGACGGATATTCGTTCATCCCTTCCATTTCCCGATATGACGACAAGTCAATGCTGGTGTGCGGATTCAATGACAAAATAAAACTTGTCAATGTGGAGACACTGGAAATCAGCGACTTGCCTATAAATGACGAAGACTGGGCCAACTGTCTCAAAACCTCGTTTTTCATTCCCACGGACGCTTATCAGGACAGACACGGCAACATCTGGATAGGCACGGTAGGAAACGGACTGCTCAGATACAACAAACTGGAAAGAAGCATTATTCCTGTTCCCGGGGCCGCATGTACAGACATATCATCGATAGAAGAGGATAATGAGGGGACACTTTGGATAGGCACCCTGTACGGATTGTCCAGACTTGACCCGAAGACATTGACATATACCAATTACTTCGCGACTGACGGACTCGGAGGGAACCAGTTCTACGACAGGGCTTCCTGTATGCTGTCCGACGGACGTCTGGTATTCGGCGGCACACACGGACTTACGTTGTTCAGCCCTGAATACAAGAGAGACACCACGAGGATTCCTATAGTTTTCGAAAGCCTGAAGGTGCACAACAAGATAATGGTGCCGGGCAAGGACGGATGCATGGACAAAGTTTTGTCCTGCTGTCCTGACATTCACCTGAACCATAAACAGAACAGTTTCAACATCGCGTTCTCAGCCCTTGACTACAGCGAACATGAAAGGGTCTATTACAGTTACATGCTGGAAGGTTTCGACAAATATTGGATCGAATGCGGTCATAACCGCGAAGCCTACTACGCAAACCTGCCGGCCGGAAATTATGTATTCAGGGTACGCATCACGAGTAATGACAGCAGCATTGAACCTACTGAAAATTCCATCCGCGTATCGGTGAAACCTTCGCCGTGGGCATCCTGGTGGGCGTGGCTGATTTATCTGACATTGGCAGGAGGCCTGTCAGCATTGATAATACACATCAGCCTGGGACTGCGCAGGGAGAGGAAAGCGACTGAGAAGGCAGAACGCGAAAAAGCTCAGGAACATCTTATCAATCAGATGAATATGAGTTTCTTCGCAAACATCTCACATGAATTCAGAACGCCTCTCACTCTGATTTCCGGACCGGTATCGCAGCTGGCCGAATCTGCAGATCTGAAGAGTTCTGACAGAAACTTGCTGATGATTGTACGCCGAAGTGTTGACAGGATGCTGAAACTGGTGAACCAGCTGATGGATTTCAACAAACTGGAGGAGGATACGCTCACTCTCCAGGTCGGCCTTACCGACGCCATTTCCATTATCTCCAAGAATCTGGATGTTTTCCGTTACAATATGACAAACAAGAACATCACGCTTCAGACGAGCGGAATCGAAGACTCGTTCATAACATGGCTTGACGAGGACAAACTGGACAAGATCATAGGAAACCTCATGTCCAATGCCCTGAAATTCACGCCTGCCGGCGGCAAAATCGAGATCAGCTTCGATGTTGTCAATGCTGATGAACTTGTGCAGTCCTTCGGAAAAGAAGTCGCGAAGTGGCACAAATACATAAAGATTTCCGTCATCAATTCCGGCTCTGACATTCCTGAGGACGAGATGGACAAGATTTTCGGAAGGTACTATCAGATAACGAATCAGCCGGCCGAAACCCACACTATGGGAACGGGAATCGGACTTTATTACTCCAGACGTCTGGCAATGCTGCACCATGGTTTCCTGAAGGCAATCCAGCCGGAACAGATGCACGGGGCCCAGTTCACACTAGTAATTCCTGCCGACGAGGCAGCCTATGCAGACGACACCAAGGTCAAGCGCAGTGTGGAGCAGCAAGAGGTATTCCCGCTGCCGGAAAGCAAGGAACCGGTACCAGTAATCGAGGATGAGAAGCAGACCGTAATGGTGATAGACGATGATACGGAAATCGCACTGTATCTCAAGACTTTGCTGTCTCCATATTACAAGGTCATCTGCAGATTCGATGCTGACAGTGCCATCAAGACGATGAAAGAAAATGCCCCGGACTGCATCCTGTGCGACGTGGTCATGCCGGGAAAAGACGGCTACACCCTCTGCTCGGAAGTGCGCGAAGACATGCAGCTTTGTCATCTTCCGATAATTCTCGTCACTGCAAATACTGCGATGCAGAACCAGGTGAAGGGGCTCAATGTCGGTGCCAATGCCTATGTAACGAAGCCTTTTGACCCGGATTATCTCTTGGCCATGATACACTCGCAGATCCAGAATCAGGAGAATGTCCGCAAGATTCTTTCTTCTTCCACCAGGACAGGAAATATGGAAGAAGACGTACTTTCACCTCAAGACAAGAAGTTCATGACCGAGCTTTACGAGCTGATGGAGAATGAGTTGTCGAATTCGGAACTGAATGTTGTGGAGATTGCGGAACGTATGCACATGTCCAGAACCAAATTCTATTATAAAGTCAAGGGACTTACCGGCGAGAATCCGGGAACATTCTTCAAGACCTACAAACTGAACAGGGCCGCGGAAATGATTCTGGAAGGCAAATACACCATATCCGAAATCTCCGACATGGCCGGATTCAGCACTGTCTCCGTATTCTCCAAGTCATTCAAAAAGCAGTTCGGCACTGCACCAAGCAGTTATAAGGAATAAAATTTACGACAACTGGTCTGACCAGCAACTTCCCGCAATTTTTATTTTGATAATAATACAACTCAGCGCAAATTTATATTGGACATGATGCCGGCTGTCCGCATTTTTTAGAGACAGAAAGGAAGTCGTTAGGCGCATGGACTTGAAGAAACTCAATTCGACTTTCCGCATTTTTTAGAGACAGAAAGAGGCTGCCCATCACAACGTTTCCAGCGTGCCCTTCGATGACCACTTGTCGCCGTCGGGCACCTTCCCGATAAGTACGTGGTTCACTGTATGCTTACATTTTTACTTCCTTTTTCTAGATATAAACTCAGGGTTTGCCCCTTGACCCCTTATTAGTTTGGACAGACGCAAAATTTCGACCCTCTTGGCAGGCGTAATTCCGGACACATTCGCTGTAAGATTCTGAAATTGAGCGCATTGCGAGATTAGAGCTTGGAAAGGGACCTGCCAAGACCACCTTTCATTGACACCTCTTGGCAAGAGACTTATAACTTAATCAATTAAGATACAAGCAATTACAGATGAATCTACCTGTCAAGAGGGTCGAAAATCGAACCGAAAATCATACCAGAGAGCAAAAGAACGGAAACGGCTGGCAGAGAGCAAAAGTATGGAACCGGTGGCAGAGATCAAAAGTACTGAACCGCTGGCAGCGCGTCAATACGCAACTCCTGAGAAGCTTACGAAAATCGCACAGCGAAACAGACGGCGCTGACACAGACAAAAATCTGAGACTAACTTCAAACACTTGCAAATATCTTCAGTGACTGTAAACGGGCCTTGGGCGATTCCGGATAGTTATCGGACTTCGATTTCTTGTGCAATCTTATCCTTACCCTTAGTCCTCATATCGGGTTTCTGTACGTCAGACCAGATGTTTGCCGCCGGCTTCCTTAAGATTCCGTCTCACGGCGGACACCCTTGCCTTTGGCTATAACCTTCCCACTATCAGGGCGGTTTAGTAACCTTCCAAAAATAACCAGCCTCATCTTAAGGAATCTTTTAGGTCTATATCTGTTTTCTCATCAGTCATGTGC
>ERZ1026772.638-NODE-638-length-23735-cov-7.317061_pt1 | contig 23735 bp, 25 predicted proteins | sample MGYA00380124_ERZ1026772 | MGnify/ENA primary metagenome ERZ1026772 (study PRJEB33269, sample SAMEA4719760) | human gut metagenome | biome: human-associated habitat; feature: organic feature; material: feces | place: Cameroon | collected 2013-10 ...
GAACTTTTATATAGCGGAACCGGTCACCCGGCTTCCATTATTTAACTTTTTAGTATGGTAAATTTTTACCGAAGTATTTTGATAACAATCCGCATCTATCCGCCAACTATAAAGTGTCCCCATAAAACCACGGTTCTTGTTGGTTACAAATTTACAACTATTCCGAGAATCCGTGAAGTCAAGAGTCACATTGTTGGTGATAACTACCAAATCTTTGATACAACCTTTCTCATTTGCATACTTAATGCTAGGAAGACCCTTGTTTCGATTGGGCTTCCCAGATTTTGATCCATACTTCTTATTAAACGCACCTTCCAGAATCTCCATATGAGAGTTCTGCTCTATAAGGTCTTGCAGCAATACCGCAAACTTGCGGCTAATTGACTCTAAGATACCCTTCCCCAAATCAAGAGCAACAACGATCACCTTTCCATCTTCAAACTTGGTCCCGTATATCCACTGATCACGAACAGCACCGCTCCAATCCACCGTATTGCCACATATTTCCTTTATCATCTCAATATGACGGAACATTTTGCCAGAAGAACCTGTAACATGATTGCAAATGCGCTTTTCTATTTCAACAACGCGCATTACATCTTCATCTGTTAGTTTTGTGTGACCACGTTCAATCTTGATATTGGCACTATGCCCAACATCAGGATACTTACGACCATGCTCATCGTACTTATTGTTTAAGAACCCTGAATCCAACAAGTATTGACGGCAATGGTCATTTCGAGGAGAATCCCCGATAACATGACAGACAGGAGAAGCCGCCGCCAATTCTTCACATATCGCATCCAGCATCATTGTTGAAGCAAAGTCAATGTGCTCAACTCCACTAAGATCTACTCGGACAACCAAATTATTATTGTTATCGGCTACCGCCTTCTTCCTTGCGCGAATCTTCTTGAAAAAATCAACACACTCCTCCGTGTTCTTCAGTAAGCGGAAATCTTTAGGAGCAGATAACGGTTCTGGACGCCTTGCCGGTTGAGACGGAATCCCGAATGGCGGGAGGTGTGTTTTCTTGGGACGAGGTTTGGGTAAAACTTTCTTTACACGTCTACGAGTAATAGCCCGCCGGCGTGTCTTCAGTATATCTCGCCTTCTCTTCTTCTCTCTTTTGTTCATTATCAACGTAAACTATACGACAACCTCCCACTCACATCCACTGGTTGATTCGTTTATATTTCTCCCCCAACGCCAACAACTCACGGAACTTCTTCACCCTTTCACTCTTCATCTCTCCGGCGTTGAGGAACTTCTGCTGGTGCTTCCACCAATTTCGGAGGCCGGCAATGATTGGCTTCCATGAAATCCATCACAGATTTCCAATTTGCCAGCCAGCGTTCATCTTGGGGCATACATGAATCTATTTCAAATCGTTCTCATTCGCACAACCGTAATATTCTACAAATGCCACGATGACTATGATTCCTGGCTCTCTCTCCGCTTTGCCAACTGCTCTTCCAGATACCCGTCCTGACCATAGTCTTTAGGACGTTTCCCCAACTGCGACACAAAGAGGTATGAGCAGAACTGCCAGAATGCTTAAAAAAACCGTTTCATCACCTTAAGATATCTTCATCCCCTAATGGCTCATATGCCCCGTCCTTTGACTCCAAAAGAACGGTGCCGGATTCAAGGGCCTTGATCGTATGCCACTGACCGATAGGAATGTTGATGGCCACGTTAGGTCCATTAGGAGAAAGTTCAATAGCATCGGTGCATATCCTTTCCAGGTCATCGTAGAACTCCTCCACCAAGCGACCACGTATACACACCACGGTCTCAGAGCTATTCCGATGACGGTGTATAGGCATCGGTGAACCCGACTCAATTGCATTGAGCATCCTCTGGCTTTTGTCCTCCGGACTGTTCCGGAGATCCATATTCATCCTCAAGCGCGGCGAAGCTTTGGCTTGGACGGTAAGATTATCTAATAATTGTTGTGTGATAATCATCAATAGTTCGTTAATTTTTCCAGGGCTTAAGCGGCCCTGGCAGTAAATAAAACCAGTTCTTTGAAAAGTTCGTCAATAACTTGTGGGTCCGGTCGCAGACCGGACACGCAAATAAATCTGTTGAGCATATAGGCGTTATGGATAATCGACTTGCAAGAGGATATTGAGAATGGTATTCCCAGTTCCTTACATGCGGCCTTGGCAATGTTGACGCTCGCGAAGGATGCGTTCCTGTGGAACTCGTTATCGATATCATTGTCTGTTCAGAATCTTGCGGATTGCACTTATGACCTCCTTCACATCACCGCCCTTGCGACTCATAACCAGACCATTGTTGAACCGGATGCGGATCTCACAAACCTTCATCGGCTCATCGCGTTGCACCGATGATTGAGTCACATCTGGATTTACCTCTATGAAAACGGGATGCTTGTCCGCGATGTTCTTCGCATCCATCTCGCTCTGACCTTCTCTCGCCAACTTGCAGAACTTCCAGTAGTCGTACCCCTCGTCCTCGCAAAACTTTCTCATTGAACGATCCCGGCCGTATCTGTGGTACTGACGCAGCGCCGCTGCATAATCAACTACGCCCGACTGGGCGGATTCCTGTGCTGTTTGATTCTTTGTTTCCATTTGCCTTGAAATTTGATTTCGGCAAAGGTGAATCCTATTTTTCAAAAGGCAAGGCGGAGAAGTGAACGCTTACAAAAAACATTCATACATCTGCAAATAACCAGAAATACAAATGAATATGAATGCTTCCAAACTCATGAGTCCGGAAAGGAAACTCGTGATGTGGAACAAATGTTAAGAAATTATTGACTTGTGGCCATCGAAAGCCTCCCGTGAGCGAAACCGGCCATCCTGCGCACGAGGGAGCATATTCATTTGGCCAGACTTATCCTTCTTCCGATCGCTGCCCTTCAGACGTGGTTGCCGAAGGATCCAGCTGGAAGATCTTCTCCATGAGGTGCCACTTCTGAGTGGAGGACATGGAGGGGTCGCAGCCCTGGAAGCGGGCGACGTAGGCTTCCCACTCGGCTTGACGAGGAAGGGTGGCGAGACGGGCGTTGTCCTTGACGAAGTCGAAGTCATCTGTGGTGTCCATGATCATGAAGACACGGCGTTCAAGGCGGTAAATCTGCATGTCGAGGATGCCGACGGAGCGGATGCCCTCCTGAATCTCGGGCCAGACGTGGCGGTGGGCGTCGATGTAATTCTCGATCATCTGGTTGTCGCCCACCAACTCAAGGGTTTGGCAATATCTTTTCATTTCTTTTGAAGTTAAATTTAAGCAATATGCGCACGTATCACACCTGAATCCGTAAGCAGACTACATCCCCCCGCGCCTGACGGTGATCTCGATTGCCCCGTCAGGGAATGTGTGGCGAGAGGTGCAAACGAGGACGAGGTAGCCGCCACCGCCGGCACCGGGCATCTTCCAGGCGAGGACACCCGGCATCCGGGAATATTTGTCAATATATTCCTGTACTGTCGGAAGAAAAGCCCCCTCGGAATGCACGCCAGAAGGCACGTCGGAAGACTTCTCGGATGGCACACCGGAAGACTTCTCGGAATGCACGCCTGAAGACTTCTCGGATGGTTGTCCTGAAAGTCCGTCGGCAATCCCGGCGGCGTCTTTTTGAATATGTGAGGACGAGCCATCGGGGACGCCTCCTCCGCATGATGTCGGGTTGACCATCCCCGGAAACATGGCGACCTGAGCCTCGAACGACGCCCTGTAGGCGGCGGCGAAGCGGTCAATGTCCATGTCAAGAATGGCGTGCCAGCAGTCATCCGCGGCCTTTGCCAGGGCCTGGACTTTCGGAAGGGTGATGTCCTTCCCCTCAACCACCGAGCAGCCCGGACGGCGAGGGAACATCGGAATCAGGCAGAGGTGCTCCTCAAGCCATGAGAGAACCCTCTCGTCAGAACACGTCTCGATCTTGACCGGCCAGAAACGCTGGTCGTAATAGTGACGGGCAAGGCCGGGAACGCATATTCCTATGGCGTCCTGGGCACCGGAGATCACCCCGTCCGAACGTTCCGGGTCGTTCTCGAAACAGAACACCAGCTTCGCCAGCATCTCCGGATCCATGTTCGGGAGCTGGTACGGCCAGATCTTGCGGATGGCGTTGCGGGTGGAGGTGGAGAGGCCGCAGCGCTCCCTCACCTCAAAAGTCGGCTCAAGAGACACGGTCACCGCCCACCCAGGAGCAAGGCACGACACATACGGCTGGTCGATCCACGTCCCGGCGAGGTCGAGTCTTGTCGGGATCGAAGACTCCGACTTCTTCAGATCGGTGCTGGAACGGGCGGCCAGACCCTCGGACGGGCGGCGCTGGAGGACGACATATTCAATGCCCCTCTCCGCGCAGAAGCGGCGCTTGTCCTCGTTCGAGCCGTCCTCGTTGACAACGAATATGTCCGGCCTCAGTTCCTCAACGGTAGGGATGAAGTCCATGATGCCGTGGCCACGGTTGATGAACGCATCCTTGACGTAGCGGATCGACTTCACCATGAACAGCCGCTCCCGTTCGCTGTACACGGTCTTGTGATGCTTATAGTCAAGGATCGTGGCGTCGGAACCGATGCCGACATAGAGGTCGCCGTAGGACGACGCCTCCCTGAAAAACTCAACATGGCCGCTGTGCAGGAGGTCATAGCAGCCGGAAACGAATACTTTCTTGTTTGGCATATACTATATTTCGGGAGGCGGCCACAACGAAAAGTGACCGCCAGCCATGATTATTTTCCTGGAATATCTACCTCTCCGCCCTCACCGGGTTATGGAGGAAGTCGTCGTAGGCGAGACGGATTCCGTCCTCCAGTTCCGTCCTGTAGGTCCAGCCCAAGGCTGTGGCTTTGGAGACGTCGAGAAGCTTGCGCGGGGTGCCGTTCGGCTTGGATGCGTCCCAAAGAATCTCGCCCTCGTAGCCGACCACCTTGGCGACGAGACGCGTCAGTTCCTTGATGGTGATCTCCTTCCCCGTACCGGCGTTGACGGTCTCGTTCCCGGAATATTCGTTCATCAGGAACACGCAGAGGTTGGCGAGGTCGTCCACGTAGAGGAACTCCCTCAATGGAGAGCCGTCGCCCCAGCAGGTCACCGACGGAGCGCCGGACACCTTCGCCTCGTGAAAACGCCGGATAAGAGCCGGAAGCACGTGGGAGTGGGTCGGATGGTAGTTGTCATTCGGGCCGTAGAGGTTCGTCGGCATCACCGAGATGTAGTCAGTGCCGTACTGGCGGTTCAGGAACTCGCAGTACTTAAGACCGGAGATCTTGGCGAGGGCGTAGGCCTCGTTCGTCTTCTCAAGCGGTCCCGTCAGGAGGCAGGACTCCTTCATCGGCTGCGGCGCCATGCGAGGATAGATGCACGACGACCCGAGGAACTCCAGCTTACGGCAGCCGTTCCTCCACGCCGAGTGGATGACGTTCATCTCCAGAGTCATATTCATGTACATGAAGTCGGCCAGAGCCTCCTCGTTGGCGACTATCCCGCCCACCTTGGCGGCGGCGAGGAAGACATATTCAGGCATCTCCGCCTCGAAGAACGCCTCGACGGCGCGCTGGTCGCAGAGATCCAGCTCCTTGTGCGTCCGCAGGACAAGGTTGTCGTAACCCTGCCGGCGCAGCTCCCTGACTATAGCGGAGCCAACCATCCCGCGATGGCCGGCCACATAGATTCTCGCGTTCCTCTCCATCATTTCACAATGCCTTTTTCAAGATATTCGACAAGATTCATCTTGCGCACGTCCTCCGCCGCACCGTCTGCGGCGACCTTGCGCATGTCATGCTCCACCATGATGCGGACCAGTTCCTCGAAGGATGTCCTGGTCGGATTCCATCCGAGCGTGGCCTTAGCCTTGGTCGGGTCACCCCACAGGTTGACCACATCCGTCGGGCGGTAGAAGTCCGGGGACACCTCGACAAGCACACGGCCGGTCGCCTTGTCTATTCCCTTCTCTTCCGCACCCTCGCCTACGAACTCAAGCTCAATTCCAGCCTCGCGGAACGCCAGCTGGCAGAACTCCCGCACGCTGTGCTGGACGCCGGTCGCTATCACATAGTCATCCGGCCTCCCGTTCTGAAGGATGAGCCACATGCACTCCACATAATCCTTGGCGTACCCCCAGTCGCGCAGCGACGAGAGGTTGCCGAGGTACAGTTTCTCCTGCTTCCCCTGACGGATCCGCGCGGCCGCGAGGGTGATCTTCCTCGTGACGAACGTCTCGCCGCGCCGCTCACTCTCGTGGTTGAACAGGATGCCGTTGCAGCAGAACATGTTGTAGGCGTCGCGGTACTCCCGGACGATCCAGTAGCCGTACTGCTTGGCGACGGCATACGGACTGTAGGGATGGAACGGGGTGTTCTCGTTCTGAGGCACCTCCTCAACCTTTCCATAGAGTTCTGACGTGGAGGCCTGATACATGCGGCACGTCTCGGCGAGTCCCGTCTGGCGGATAGCCTCAAGGATGCGCAGCACCCCGGTCGCGTCAACGTCGGCCGTGAACTCCGGAGAGTCGAACGACACCTGGACGTGGCTCTGCGCCGCGAGGTTGTACACCTCGTCCGGTCGCACGCGGTTCATCACCTGGATCAGACTCATCGAGTCCCCCAGATCGGCGTAATGGAGATGGAAATTAGGCTGCCCCTCAAGGTGCGCGATCCTCTCACGGTAGTCCACCGATGACCGGCGGATCGTCCCGTGCACGTCATACCCCTTCGACAGCAGCAACTCGGCAAGGTACGAGCCATCCTGGCCCGTGATGCCCGTTATCAGAGCGGTTTTCATAAGTGAATATGTATTTTCTAATATTTTGCTTCCCGGATACCGTTCAGCATGAAACAGATATCTCCACCAGAGACACACGTCTCCAGCCAAGAGGCAAAAGCCTCCTTTGAATTGAAATCTAAATGGAATTATTTACAGTCAGGCAATAAAGTGCCTATAAATGGTTCTTTGCGTAGGTTAGTACTAGATTTGGAACACCATATCTTACATATCAGACAAGACTTCATCCATCTGCTTTGAACATTTGGAATGGCTGCCATGATATTCACGTTCAATCATTAGTTTAAGTTTTTTCTCTTTTGTCACCAACACATCCGGGACTCTTGTCTTGCTCAACACAACACGAGTACACACTTTTGCCACCGGGAGACCAGGCTTCTTCAGCAAGATGTCAATGGTTGACAACAACTGTTCAAGAGCTTTATTGTAATCTGTCCCCTTAAGTTCCACCAACACAAGAAGATCATCTTCTGAATAAATGCCAAAATCGCATTTGTTGACATCCTTACCTGAAATCAGTCCACCATCAATCCGGTAACAGACCAACTCCTTATTCAAGTCATTTCGCAGGTTATACAACCTAGCCGCCCCTATATCTTTCAAAGCCACGTTGGGTCTTCGATCATGCGACAGGACATATTCACCGTCATGATATTTCTGAAAAAACGGGAAATTCGAAGAAACCACTATCACCCGTTGCTGTCGCGTCCTATTTACACCATCGCCTTCCGCTCCATTATTCCTACGCCCCATTGACATCAATATTCATTAAAGAGTCAAACATCTCGTTAATTTCAGCCGATACCGAATCTATTTTCTCTGCCATAATGTGCATCAAATCCGCATCCAAGATATCCTCTATTGCCCCATCTTTCAACATCAGCGCACAAACAGAAGATGGATCAATCCAACATTTATTTGAAACGATCTTGTTCACCGCATCCTCTGATCTCATGCCTACCTGATAAGCATAGATGAGATTATTCAACGCAGCCAAAACATAAGGGCTATGAGTAGTCAATGTGAATCCGTGCTCATGTTCTGAACCATTACATGTTTGCACCAGTTCCTCAACAAGAGCCTTCTGGGTTGCAGGAAACAGATTCTGTTCAGGCTCTTCAATAATGAAATCCGTACTCTGAGGAACCGTCAATGACTTATAGGCCCATTCAAATTCTTTAAGCCACCCCGAATATTCCTCATTTCCATCATACGCTTTCTGTAAGAAACTCTGCATACTGGAATCCTTGTCACTATTCTTATCCTTAGGGATGCGAGAAGTCACATACTTATCCATCAACGCCAATTGAAGATGATGATTCCTCTCCGTGTCCGCAAATGATAATTTTGCGCCATAATCATTATAGTAACGCCCAGAATAATATAGTAACATCACAACCAATGGGACTACAGACTGCAATCCACTGCTGGCATTCGGCAGCGATATTCCATAAGTCTCTCCATTGGAATGCTCCACTCTGTCTTTTTCAAAAGGTTCTTTCCCATCAAAGAAATATTTTACCCCAAGATCAAGGATGTCAGTCTTGTTTTTTGGACCGAAAAACTCTCTGGCAGCAAACCAATCAAACAAGAAACTCCTCAGATTTGTGGCCTTGAACTCGAACCCCTGCAATTCAGGCAATGTCACCATGTTCCTTTCAGCAGGAATATAGCAGACTTTCTTTCGCCTATAGACAGTCCCCTCTTTCAATTCAATTTCATACTCTCCCTTCAAGTAATGCAAACGGACATAATCAGTCTCATACAAAACCTCTGAATCGCCATTAAAATACCCAGACATTTTATGAAAAGTCTCAACCAAAGCCCTGAATGACTTTCCATCCCGTATTGCATGAACGTTCTGTGTCGTCGCAGTCTCTTTCTCAATCCAACTGCATGTGCTGAGTATTTTGGCGATCGTACTCTTACCGCTGCTCTGAGGGCCAATCAAGATGTTGAACCTCTTAAGCTCAAGATTCACATTCTTTATTGGTCCAACATTTTTTATCACAAGGTTTCTCATAATAAAATGCCTTTCGCAATCACATTACCTATATGACAAAAATAGTATTTTCTTTTTAAGAGTCCAAAGGTTGAGCCTCGAATCATCAGCACCTCATGTTCACCGTCTCCTTAGTATGACCTCAATCGCCTCCGCACTCGTACATATCAAAAAAGACAACTCACAAGTGCGGAAACGACCAGTTCACACCCAGATAATGTTATCTCAAAGCATTCACTATCTCCACAAAATTCTCGATGACATACTCCAGATCCTCATCTGTCATCTTCGTGTTCAGAGGAAGGGTGATCTCATTCTCAAACTGATGATAGGCATTAGGGAAATCCTTGATGTCGAACCCAAGTTTCTTGTAAGCCGTCATCATCGGAAGAGGCTTGTAATGCACGTTGGTGGCAATTCCCCTTTCCGCCATCTTCTCAATCACAAGGTTCGTCTCCTCGCGCGTCTTTCCAAGCAGACGGACAATGTACAGGTGGCCGGATGAGGAATATTCATTCGTGTAGTGAGGCAAAACCGCCACATTCAAATCCTTGAACGCCTCATTGTAACGCTCGATCATATGACGGCGACGCTCAAGCATGCCCTTGTAACGCCCCATCTGAACCAGACCGATGGCTGCGACAACATCAGTCATGTTACACTTGTACCAAGTCCCGATGATGTCATACTCCCAAGCCCCGAGTTTGGTCTTCGCCAGCGCATCCTTGTTCTGCCCATGAAGGCTCATCAGCTGAGCTATCCGATAGAGTTTCTGATTCCAAGTCTCACCGTCAATCTCAGGAACGCCACTGAATATGCTCTCTGGATTCTTGTCCAAGACCTTCTCAGCGACCTCATCGCCAAATGGCAAATTCCAAGTCAAGGCACCACCCTCAGCAGTCGTAAGATTCTTCACCGCATGGAAAGAGAATGAACTGAAATCAGCGATGGATCCAACCATCCTCCCCTTTCTCGAAGCACCGAAAGCGTGAGCCGCATCGCAGCAGACCGCTATGCGACCAATCCTACTTTGAAGATCCGTCTTAGGTACAAACAATGATTTCTTCCCCTCAACAATCGAGAAGATCCTGTCATAGTCACACGGAACTCCCCCAAGATCAACCGGAATAATCGCCTTTGTCCGCTCATTAATCGCATTTTCGACAGCGTCATAATCCATCTCCAGACAATCTTTCCGCACATCCACAAAAACCAGCTTCGCCCCGACATGAGTGACTACCGACGCACTTGCCGTATAAGTGTACGCCGGCACAATCACCTCGTCCCCTTCTCCAATTCCAAGGAGACGAAGCGACATCTCAGCACAAGCCGTCTGGGAATTCAGGCATACCGCCTTCTCAACACCAACAAACTCGGCTACCTCCTTCTCCAGTTTTTTGGTCCGTGGCCCGGTCGTTATCCATCCAGAGAGAATCGCATCTCTCACTTCTGCAGCCTCAGCCTCCGTCATGTCCGGCGGGCTGAACGGCACATTGCGTAATTTCATTGACATAATAATGATTCTGTTAAACTCAAAACAACAAAAAGAAAAGCGCCCAGCCGAAGCCAGCGCCTGTAAAAAATTGATTTACTGGTTAATATATTAAAGTCATCTTTCGGTCACAATTACCACAAACGTCCTAAAAATCAATTTAATATCATACCAAAACGAATTATTTCTCACATATTCTAGATATAACTTGATTTTCTCTTGCATAATTACATTAATATAGTAACACTCTGGATTATCGGCTTTCTCCATTAATTTATTTTCATTGCGGAATTTTATTGAAGCAGGATCAGTGATACCAGGACGGACGTCCAACACATGCATCTGTTCCGAAGTCCAATAATCAACATAGTGGCGTACCTCTGGCCTTGGTCCCACGAGACTCATATCCCCAACGAACACATTAATTAGTTGAGGCAGTTCATCAATCTTGAATTTGCGGATAATATACCCAGACCGAGTTACTCTAGGATCGCGTCCTCCAATAGTCACAAGACTCCCCTTGTCCGCCCCAACCCTCATCGAACGGAATTTGAATATTCTGAAATCCTTATTATGTCGCCCAACACGCACCTGCCGGTAAAACACGGGCCCCGGAGAGTCCAATTTTATCCATAAGGCAACAAACAAGAATAACGGAAACAAGACCAGCAGTCCTAAACCGCTGGCCATTACGTCAAATAATCGTTTCATGATTTTAATATATATTACAGTCTCAGAATAAGATTTGTGGCGACTCGGTACCGTTCGGCAAATGAACTAACGCCCCATGATGATTAGGAGTGCCTTTTTGAGACTTTAAGTTCGTAAAGAGAGGGATGATATGATTTTTCATCCAATAAACGACATCAAGACTCTTTTCTAACATAAAATGCTTTCTTGATTGCATTGCCAACCACATTCACCAGCACCCAAAAGGTGGCATGAACAGCATTCATTCCTTCCGCAACATGAAATAACGGATAATGAGCCCAAATACGTTTGCACAATGGCTTCGGGGTAATTGACACTGCACGGCGACGATAGAGTGCCAAAGTCTCTTTCAACAGGTAGCACGGAGACTTCTTCACCACCTTCAGCCACATGGCTGTATCATTGTTCTTCTTCACATCTTTTATCTGTATGAGACCTATCTTCTCAGCATCATACATCACGGAAAGACATCCAGGCCAACAACAAGCATACATATCAAATTCAGATACCTTTTTTTTTCCGGATACATGTACACATAAATCCTTACCAGACTCACTTATCTCTGTATATTCGTGATAGGTGAATGCATAGTCATTCTCCACCATAAACTTCAACTGATGCTCAAGCTTCGCCGGCAACCACAAGTCATCCGAATCAAGGAAAGCTATCCACCGCCCTTTCGCACGCCGAAGCGCATTGTTACGGGTAATGGCCGCTCCTGAGTTCATTGGATTACATTCGTATTTAATACGAGAATCCGTCTCAACGAATGGTTTTACGACATCAGCGGTATCATCTTTCGAACAGTCATCCTGAATCAATAATTCCCAGTTTGAATATGTCTGAGCCAACACACTCTCAATAGTGTCACTTATGAATCCAGCACAAGCCCAAGTTGGCGTTATGATAGACACAAGACCGTAATCCTGCATAAAATAATTCATCTTACTTTTATCCATGAGTCAACATACAAATCCATTTCACAATCTCTGTTCACCCATGGTTCTGGAACATAAACTCTGTTCACCTGTTTATTGAGGAATGCCCCCCACCACGAGAAGGAACTGTTTGCAATGATCAAATCCTTGCAATGCATCATAAGGAACATATCCCAACAACTATTCATACCAGTATTTCCCGATACAAACAGCGTATTATGTCCAATCATCAAAGGCGAGAGGTTCTCTCTACACCAATCCATATCATTTGAAAAAATAAAAAACGAATGTCTCTTGCCGTCACTCAACACATCCCTTATCGCCTGATGGTAATACTCAGCACTACAGATACCACGGAACTCAGGTTCGTTCAGATAGTCACCTCTACGCACATGCAAGCCAACAGATTCAGTCTGTTCCATCTTTTTGATGAGAGCGGCATTATATTCGTTAGGGGCGGAGGGCATAAAAACCTCCTGAATATCCGTCTTAATCTCTGTGAAATAATGTACCGACTGCCAATAGCCCTCATAATAACAATCCCCTTCACGCTCCAAAATCTCCTTGTCAAAAGTGTAGTTCATACGATACGGAGACACATACTCCGTCTTTCTCAAAGGCAACAGTTTACGGCCCAAACGCGACAGCACATAATTGGGAATCCAGTACGAAATCTTTGCCAACTGCCGAAATCCAGCCACAGGCATATTAGCGTTCGGGAACACCTTATCAATCTCATAACCATTATGAAGATTAATTCCCTTATATTTCTTGAAGATGATAGTATGGTAATGTTGTGTGTCTATATACACTTCCTCGTTTGGATGTTTATGCTTCAACGCCATGGCAAACGCATACTGCCACATCTGATTACCTAAACCTCCAGTAATGTTTACAATCTTCATTTATATGTTCATTTTCAGATATTGATCTACAACTTTTTTGTTTACTCTCACAAAGTCAAGTCTATCCTGTAATGCATCTCTCGTATTGTCGGTATATGGTTTCGCTATCACTTTCGAAATCGTATCCGCCGCTATCTGAGGATCTCGACTGATAATAGTACTATTTTGGAGGCCCTCCAACTGCTTTGCCGCATCTCCTACAGGCACACTGAACACCGGCTTATTGAGTGCCAATGCTTCTCGTATGATGTTTGGCGACCCCTCCTCATCACTAGTCAATAACAAGAACTCACAGGCATTGATGTAATACGGAACCTCTTGAGGCCTCACACCACACATTATGAGCAATGAATAGTTTCCACCTAAGCACTTGACAATAGACTCTGCTATATCCTTGCGTTTGATGCTAGTGTTACTGACATCAGAAAAAAGTACATACTTCTTAAATTTGTCCAGTCCGAGGTACTCAATCGCATTCTTTTTACCCACTGGGAGGAATGTATTATAATTCACGCCAAGTGGTTGAATGAACCCTCTTTTTTGTATTCGTGAATCCAAGCACCTCGGCACATAGGCCATCATCTCAGCAGCAACAAAACCAAAACCATCAAAAATAGAGATGCATAAAAACGACGCTTTCTGATTAAGTCTTATCTTCAGACGTTCCTTCCATCCATTGGCGGTCTTCAAAGCCTTGGCATGAATGTCCGTTCCATGAAAGGTAATCAGTTTCTTCACACTTAGCCCCAACAAAGCAGACCATATCATCAAAGCGTACACTCCACCAAAATGGATATGTACCACATCATATTTTTTTGCAGCCAAACGAATTTTTCGCAGAGAAGAAAGCCTATTATTGAAAGGCAAGAACTCCACCTCCTCTATACGTTCATCCTGAGCCAACGCATCACGCATTCTGTACATGATAGGATTCCCCACCCCTATAGCGTTCTGCCGCTGATTAGAAACTAAAAGAACTTTCATTATTCCAAAACCTTCTGAATGGATTTCTTAACAAACGCCAATCCCTTGCAGAAAGGATTCTTCTGTTGGCGTGCCCATCGATTTGCGTACTCATTAAAGATGTCCTCACCTGTGAGTTGATACATTGCCTGCATCTGAGCGACATGCAGGTTATGATAAAATGGGCTTGCTATCAAGCCATCAAGACTATACATGCTCCAAAAAGGACATCTAAATTTAGGCAATATTTTAACAAGTGAATTCAGAGTTCGACACAACGCATCTTTATACATACCATGATCTCCTGCAGCAAGCACATAGTCGTACAACCCCCACCAAGAGAAGACGAAGCCATTCATCACCAGTCCTTTGAAAGTGTATTCCATCAGATAGGCGTCATCACTCTCGTACTTGGTAGTTCCACCATCCTCTATTGGCAATAACATATAGTCAATCGCCATTTTGGCGGCATCCAAATAGCTTTGCTTATGGGTGTAAATGTATGCACGCACGAATAACGATGTGCCTTCACCTTGCGCCATAGCACTGTATGGTGCTTGAGGGCAATAGTGTGAAAAATTATTCCAACGTCCATCATCATCCTGGTGTTCCAATGCCCATTGCACACATTGCATGAACTTATTGATGTAACGCTCGTCCTTAGTCTGTATATATAGGTCATAACAACCAAGACCGTACTGAAAGATTGCTACAGGGAAATCGGTAAACTTACCACCTTCAAGATTGAGTTTTGGCAGATCTTTATTGTCTAACAGCTCAGGCATTTTCGTTACTTTTTCAATCATGTTGTTGTAGTAACCACGGATCTCGTCCTTTGCAAAGAATTTACCTATCCCTTGATTCACATGCCATACGCTCTCACCTGTCAGCATGAGATACCACCTCTTAATTTGATACATTGATACCGCCATTATAACAGCTTCATATATGTGAGGCCATCTTCACATCTCATTCTGTAGAGCTCGAATCCATTACATTCATAATAGCGCCTTGCCCGCAGATTACCAGTTTTCACGGATAACAGACATAGCTTACGTCCATTAGCTTTCATGACTGCAAGAAATGCCTCCATCATTCCCTGTGCATAACCTTTTCCTCGACTTTCCGGAAGGACACATATTGAGAGAAGATCGCCTCGCTGGTTATTTAATATATGTTCATATTTATCGTTTACTATTGTCCAATCATTCTGCGATGGTCTATGCTTCAGTCTCGTTGTTATCTTACGCCATGTCTGTTTGTTGCCGAAAAGCATAAGCAAAACTGTTTTCCAAAGCACTCTGAATTTGTTATGTCTCAGAAAGTTCCGCATCTGGTCGTCCTTATCCATGTAATATCCCATGCAAAAACCAACGATTCCTTTATCTTCATCTTCTGCCACCAAGAATAATTCAGGGACATCATTAATATATTCTAAATAAAAGGAAATCAACAAATTACCCCCCCCCAGACTATCTGAAAAGTCCCGGCGAGAGCTGAAAAGTCTGTACCCCTATACAGGGGCGGCAACGAATTTTCAATCCTCACTGGGGGTACTTTTACTTTTAAGACAGTCTCCCCCATCAAATTTTCAAACCTACACAACTGAGACAAATAGCTTTCCGGAAAACAGATGCAATGTACTTTAGCTATCGCTGGCAAATCATTTTTTGTTGCTTGTCTAATCATAATAGTTATTTGAAGCAGTTCAACAAAAGTTCCTTGTCGAACATATTATACTCGTAGCTAACATTTCTTAATTTCACTGCATTAATCATACAATCCGCCAAAGCATCGGGATCTTCTATGTTGCAGTAATAGCCGTTTATACCTTCCTTAATAATATCCTTGATAACTGCCACACAAGTAGTGCTTACGACTGGTCGGTTGAAGCATTGAGCTTCCAACACCACATTAGGAAAACCTTCCATACGAGAAGGCAGAACGAACACGTCACAATGCTTTAAGAACGGGTAAGGATTACTTTGAAACCCCCAAAACTTGAAGTCCACTAATCCTTCTGCTTTTGTCACAAGTTCTTTAGCATACTCAGATATATCACGTCCAACAATGTTCATGCAAGCATTTGGAATAGCCGCCTTGACTTTTGGCCACGCTGCTTCAAGTACATCAATGCCTTTTGAATATGCTATATTGCACACATTCAAGAAGTTTATTTTTTTTGAACAAAATGGGTTCTGTAGCCCATCAGCAGAGGCTCGCACATAAACGACATCTACAGGATTATTGATGGCCACCACCTTGTTTTCAGGCAGGCCATAATAATCTATCAGTTGTTCTCGCATTTCCACATTCTGAGCAATGATGACTTTCGCAGACTTTAACAACCTCTGATTGATAGACTTAATAACAGCCATCTTCAAACCGGCGACTCCTTTTGACAGCTTGTTTTTAGGCATGTTTGGGATGCGGACAACAATAGGACATTTTGCCATCTTTGCTGCAAGCATACCTACTATGCTGACATGTTCCCGGCTTGAGAAATAGATGCTATTAGGATGTGCTTTCATGAATGTTTTCAATTTTGGGATAGCACTCAAAACTCGTCCACATCCCAAACTAATCATTTTAAACTCTGGTTCAATCCAGTCAAGCATCTCACCTTGACAAGAACCCAAATTCACGAACTCAACATCAAAGCCCTCCTTATGTAAGAGACGAGCAATAGTGATCGCAACTCTTTCTGCACCACCTGCAGAAAGATCGGGAAGAAGGAAAAAAATATTCATCGGTTACTTTTTCAAGAAATGACTATCATCTAAAGAAAGTAAATACTTCTTTTTTGCTGTTGAAGACATTCCCTTTGAATGAACATTGAACTTCTCATTCTTTGCAATATAATCATCAATAGAACATAGGATCTTTGCAGGATTGCCGCCGACTACACAATGAGGAGGAACTGATTTTGTCACGATACTACCTGCCGCTACCAAAGAGCCTTCTCCAATAGTAACGCCAGGCATAATCTGAGAATATGCACCGATATAACACCAATCCTCAATTGTCACTTTTCCGAATACATCAAAATCAGGAACCTCCTTCCTTACAGCATTACCACCGCCATGAGTATGAATGGAAACACCTCGTGTAATCTGAACATGACTACCAATAGTAACCAAATAGGGCTCCGAACTCCAGTCCCTAATTGAAATTGTGGTATGCTTACCTACTTTAACACCTATGTGTTCAGCATATTTTATCGGAGAAGCAACATATCTCCAAAATAGTATTTTAACAAAATTAAATGGTCTCATTTTTATTTCATATAAGTTCTACCACCACTCAAATCTATTTTGAACTATATATTTTATCTATTTCTAAACTGATAATTTCGGCTTTATATTCCGAACAATCATAGTGTTCGCGAGAGCCTCTAAACTTCTCAAAGTCTTGCATAATAGCGTTTGCCCACACACTGGGATCGTCATCAATCGACAAATATCTTACACCACCAGCATTTGCTTCTGGAGGAATAACATCCGATGCAAAACATCTTAATCCCATAGATTGAGCCTCAACCAAAACAATTGCAAACGACTCCGTCTTTGACGGCTGCACAAGATAACAAGCCTGCGACATCAGTAATGGAATATTTGAAGTTTCCGAATGGAATTCTACGTTTCCATTTAGAGAATTTGCACTAATATAGTCATTTAAGAGTAAATCATAACCACCATAGGCTTTTCCCACAAATATTAGACGAGCATCTTTGTAGCGCTTTATGATATAGAACAGCACCTTTGCACTAAATAATTGGTTTTTCAAACTGCTAATATTTCCTACCTGAATAAGCACAGGTTGACTAAATACTTTAGCTTCGAATTTCTCCTGACAAAAAGCATCGGAGTCAAATGGGTTCTTTATAATGGAATATTCCCCTTTAAAACAACTTTCACAAGCCAACATTGAACAACCGATTTGGTGAGTTGCATACTTCTGGATACAACTCTTTAGAAAAAGATTCTTAGCCTTAAAAATAAAATTGTTGCCACGGTCATCGAAAATAACATGCGCCTGCGATATCCTAACCGGAACATTCATGTCTTTTGCAGCCTTTAGTGCGAATGCTCCTTCAATTCCATTATGGCAATGAATGATATCATATGGACCTTTATCCTTAAGAACTTCTTTTAGAAAAAAATATCCTTTGGTAAAACGAAGGAACTTTTCCCTTTGTTTACCCAATCTTGAATTTCCTCGGCCAAAATAAATTCTGAAAATCTGTCCACCATATGATAAGAACTCATCGTCATAATCTCTTTTGTCGTTACAAAATACCACAATATCAAAGATGTATTTATTGTGAAGATTTCTAATGTAATTCATTATAACAGTTTGAATACCGCCTCTATTTAGCCCACCTTGTGCAACAATTAATACTTTCTTCATACTAATTTCTCTTTTTGAGTATTATAAACATAGAATATCATAAAGAAGAAATATGTCAATTTAGAGTAGTAAGAAACCACACTTAAATCGGACACCAAAAGACAGAACATCAATATCAAAATCATGACACCTTCTTGTGTTTTTAGTCTATGATTTCTTTTTAGTTTTTTTATTATGCTCAAATAAATTCTATAAAATAAATATGTACCAACAACACCTCCATTTGCAAGAAGTTCAGCATAATTATTATGAAGGTAGCAATCATGACCAATATATTTGAGGGTATAAATATGAGCATTGCCCATACCTATGCCCAATATTGGGTTATCTTTAAATATACTAATACCCAAATTGAACATATCTTGACGAACTTGAGCCGAATGGTCAATCTCGCCGTTCCCAGTTACCAAGGCAAGAAGACCTTGCATTCGTTCTGATATACCAGAAAAAATGGATAGACTCGAAAGAAGTCGAAGTATAATAAATAAGAAAACTATAGAAATAATTATTTTGAATACAAAAGCAATTTTATTAACCGTCCGATGACGAAATAGGTATATTGCAAAACAGCCTACAATAGTAACCAATAAAGCTTTCCTACTTCCACATGCGGATAGAAGCACAAGTGTTGGAATATCCAAAAGGACAAGCAACCAATTTTTCTTTTGATACAAGAAAAAAACACTAAGAATCAATGATATGGCACATATAAGTCCTATGGTATTAACGTTATCAAAAGTACTATCAAGACGACCTCCCAACGCCACCATAAATAGAATATTCTTGATTCCGATAAATATGAATGTATATATAGTTACAGCATAGCCGCCATACATAACTGCCTTTAATAGACGGTAAAACGGATTCTGCATGTTGGAATAAGCCCACAGGAATACTGTCATGCACACACATATCTCGACAACTGTAATTCCACGCTCAATAGCATCAGAAGGATCAATTGCCCATAGAGTGCTAATAAAACAATAAATAGCAAATACTATAATGTTTGTTTGAAACGAGTTAATTACAATGTTATTTATCCCATACTTTGTCGCAGTGATTATTGCAACAAAACCTGTAATCAACAAAAGAGACAAAGAACTCCATGTTGGATTCGTATTTGCAATGCTGAAACAGGCATATAATGTGGCAGTTAAGATCCAAATTAATCTATCTGCCCTGAAAAGCCCATCTAAACTACTCATTAACGATACTTTTTAAAATGTCAAGTGATGTTTTTCGCATTTCTACAATCGTTCGGCTAACATTAGAGTAATCTATATGCATTTGTAAGACATTAGAGTCTTCAATTTCTTTAGTAGATTTAAAGTATCTATTCATCAAACCTAATTCGGAGAGAAAATCTATTAATCTCGTATCTCTGTTCTTTTTGCCAGATAATACAACAAAATCTTTGTTGAACATTATTGAAAACAAAGTTCCATGAAAGCTTCTTGTTAAAACTATTTTGGCTGTAGCTATATTGGTAATCCATTCTTCAATTGAATTTCTATCCCAGACAACTTTTTTGAAAATCACTTTTTTATTAAAATTATCTATGTACGTCAAGTTCATTTTCTTTGCCACACCTTTTGCATATTCTTCCAATTCCGGATCATCCCCTAATGGATAACAGACTAAAGTTTGTTTTTGTTGTGATGATGATAGAAAACTTGTATAATCACCCAATAACAATGTTGGATCAATAACATGTAATGCATCAATATTAAAATTACTTTTAAGCAAAGTAACACCGGACTTCTCTCGGCAAGTGAGAACAGAAAACGCTTCTAACAGTTTGCAAATGTCCTTATTAAGTTCTGGATGATTCCATGTTTCCGTCCCAAAGCTTGATGCATAAGATATTCTTTTCACATTCTTGCTCCCGAAATCCCCAAAAAACAATTTTGAGAACTTTTTCGTTATATCAGGATTCCAAACCTGATCACTACCTACCATATAGATATCAGCCACTGGTGGATCAGACTGTAATTTCTCTATTGATTGATAGCGCTTTGTGGTTGGAATGTTTTTCTTCCAAAATTTAGTGAATTTTCTATTGCATGGACTAATCGCCTCTATCGCCAAAGAAAAATATCCTCCAATAGATGGTCTTCCCATATCGGATAGTCTGATGTCAATCATTTTGACATCATGTCCTAATCGCTGAAGGACTTTTATGGTAGCATATGCTTGAAGTTCTGCGCCATAGTTCTTCTCATGCCATATAGTTAACAAAGCAATCTTCATCTGTATAATAATTTTCTGAATAAATCCTTAAGTGATCGAACAGCAACATCTTGCTTATACCGCCACCCCATATCTCCATACCTCTTAGCAACATAAAGAAAACCCTTTGCCTCATAGTCCCGAATGAAGTTTTTATGTGCAGGATGTAGCTTGGACGGTTGTTTCAATTGTGGCTGCATGCATTCTTGAAGACAGACGTGTTCAGCCCTAAGTTTTGCATTTTTAAATAGTTGTTTACCTTTGTCCGAATTTATAAAAATAAGAGATAATCCTCTTTCATCATCATAAGGTGAAGTTTTAGGAATTCCCCATTGATCTCCAACCGTAATATCACCTACTCGTTTGAAATTAGTATAATGACAATGTGAACAACTCTCACGCATAGAGAACCCTGAAAAATAGAGATAGTTGTTTGTTCTGCGGAATTCTTCCTTTCCATTTTCGAAAAGGAAACTCTCGCGAGCACCATGCCAACCGAAACGTTTATCTCTGAAACAAACTTTTACAATTTTCGACATTCTTGTCTTCTGGAGGTACACAATATAATCTTCCCATATCTTTGGGGATGGCACCCCATGACAGATGATGTCTATACACAATAGGTTATCATGTAATCTATCTGGAATAAACGACTTCAACCCTGCCACCTGACATGCAGTTCCCGAAAAAAGCACCTTGCTACCATTCTGCAAATCATCCTTAACCCGAATAAAAACTCCTCGCACATCACTCTGAACATACTTTGACATACGTAGAGCGTAAAGTTCGTTTATATTTGTTGCCTTTTGGTGCGTTACCCTCCAAGTCTCGGTAAAAGCAGCTCCATACACGATACCGCCATGTTCGATGAATTTTTCTGCGATTGCAAAGAAGGCTCCTCCACTTTGACTTTTTAGAAGTTGTTCATCATCACATAGTCTGAACTGGTAAGCCTCAGGCATATCATAATTATCATATCGTTTATAATCGTCATGAAACTGACACACTTTATCGCATATTCCACAATTTACGCATAACTCTGCATTTACCTCAGGATATAAGAACCCCAAGCTGTCAGAAGTCATAGAGATAGCCTTATGTGTACAGGTGCTGGCACATGCAGTACAGCCACAGCAGTTATATTTTTTGTCTATAGAAATCATCTATTTTATGTTATCGTTATTATGCTGTGAGTGTGTAATCAAGCATTACATTGTACGACATTGTATAAAAGATTATTTTCATGTATGAAGAACGTCAAGAACAAGCAATGATGTGACAAGTCATTGCAATCTACGGATGAATGCCTTCGCTTTTTCAATAATAAACTTTTTCTCGCCTGAGTTCAATCCGATGCCATATACTAGAGTACAAATGAGTCCCTCTGTAATGCAAAGGTTAAACAGAAATCTCATGATACCAATTTTAAATAATTTTGTGATAAAGATTGAAACTGAAATGCAGATTGCCATTATGAGAAAGCATCTTACAACAGTACTGAACATAAAATCTCGTACAGGAAAATGAGTCATTGGGCGGAGCATAGATACTCTCAATAATAATGCGCCGATTGAGAAGAGAATAACGGAGAATTGTGCCAATTCCGGACGTCCGCCAAAATAGAGAATCAAGTATGCAACAGGGAAGTTGAACAAATTAAACAGCCCTACGACTATCTGGTATCGTTTAATATTCCCTGTTGCCAACATGAGATACACAAGAGGGGATGAGAATGAATCCACAAGCGTGCACATCAGAATTATTTGAGTAAAAGCAACTGTATGCTCAGGAACTTCTTTGAGCCACAACTTCAGTACAAATTCTGTTTCTGTGACCAGAGGCACAATCATAGCTGTCAAGAGAAAGAATGCAAGTCGACTACTACGTAATACCAAATCGTGCGACTCGTTGACATTATTGCCCGCGTACGACTTGGTAATCTGCGGCTGTACTGCAACATAGAAGTTATTAGAAAACTTTGTGACTGCCGTCTGAACTTGAGTGGCAAGACCTCTTGCCGCATTAATTGCTGGTCCATTGAAGATGTTGAACAAAATATTGATGCCTTGATCACGAAGCAATCCGGAAATACTGCCAATGAAGTTCCATCCAGCAAAACTGAACATCTCCTTGAATAATTCTTTGTCAAATACCCATTTGAACAAGCACTCCTCAAAATGTTTCTTGCAATAAATGTTGTAAATCATCCGAATAACGAATGATACAAGACACATAAGTGCACCATACACGATGAGTCTATCAAACGGGGAGTACTTTACCATGAAGGCGATAGAGAGATAAGCACATCCTTCAAAGAGACCGATGTATGCAAAAGCACCCATACGCTCATGAGCAATAATTGCGGCATTGTACGGTGTACTCCAAAGATTGAGGATGAAGGTTATAAGGGCAAATTGGAGCACCCAATTTGCTGCGACCTCCCTACCTACGGGGATAGTCATGTGTGTATTAAGAAACCATACACCGACTGCTTCAACAAGCGCAACAACAATAACTGCAAGCGACAGCTGAATGATGATGGCAGTACTGAATACTTTCTTTAGTTTTTCTTTATCATCTTGTCCAAGTACAAAAGTAATAAAACGACTGATAGCACTTGAAATAGAAGATGACACCATGGAGAACATCGCTATAAAGCCCGCAACGGCATTATAAACACCATAATTCTCTACTCCAAGAGCCTGAAGAATTACTCGAGAAGTATATAAGTTTACCGCCATTAGGAAAAACATCCTAATGTAAAGCATCATGGTATTCTTTGCTATTCTAGTTCTATTTGCTGATTGATTTGGCATAGTAAACTTACCATCGTAACGTATGCATCCAACAATTATATAATAGTGTATGTCTTTGTATGTATTTCAGATTGAAGGATATTGGTTATCTCAATAATCAAATTAGTACAATCTTTCCTTGTAGACTCTGTTGCTTTATCATACTGCTGAATATGACGATATAACACATTCACTTTAGTTTTTATGCCTTGCGAATCATTAAGTATGGGATAAACTGCACCTAATTTTGCCAATACATCTGAAAATGGAGAGATAATTGTATTCACATCTAATCCCTTAAACCAATCAGCCTTTCGTGTCTGTGCCTGAAATCTCGAACTTTCAATATAATATGACTCCGTAATGCATTTCAAGCTTATCGTTTGCATCATCTTCTGAACATCTTTTTGTACGCGTCCACTTTTTCGCATACAGATTTCTTACCGCTGATTCTCAGCGGCTTTCACCAACAGGGCAACCGCATCAAATTTTAGCGCCCCTAAGCAGTTCCAGAAGATAGTC
>ERZ1026772.639-NODE-639-length-23732-cov-4.043206_pt1 | contig 23732 bp, 15 predicted proteins | sample MGYA00380124_ERZ1026772 | MGnify/ENA primary metagenome ERZ1026772 (study PRJEB33269, sample SAMEA4719760) | human gut metagenome | biome: human-associated habitat; feature: organic feature; material: feces | place: Cameroon | collected 2013-10 ...
ATGATAAAGCAGAATCTGCATTGCCACACCACCTTTGACGACGGAGCGGACACTCCTGAGGCAATGGTGACCGCGGCAGTGTCCGCGGGGCTGACCTCGCTCGGTATCAGCGCGCACAGTCCGGTACCGGGCGAAGTATGGTGCGTCAGTGAGGAAAACGAACCGAGGTTCAAGGCGGAGCTGCACCGGCTCAGAGAAAAGTACCGCGGGCTGATCGATGTTTACTGCGGCCTTGAATACGACTCGCGCTCCGCGCAGCGCTTCGAGGGCTATGACTACGTTATCGCTTCCGCCCACACGCTCACAGGAACCACGATCGACAACACCGTTGAGGAGGCACGGCAGGTCATTGAGCATTACGGCAGCGCGGACGCCGCGGCCTGCGCATACTATGAGCAGTGTGCTCAGCTTGCCGATATCGCGCAGGCGGACATCGTCGGGCATTTCGACCTGCTGACGAAGTTTGACGAGCGGCACTGTCTCTATAACAGCGGCAGCAAAGTATACAGAGACGCCGCATTCGCCGCAATGGAGCGGCTGAACGCGGCAGGAAAGATATTCGAGATAAACACCGGGGCGATAAGCCGCGGCTACAGGAGCACGCCCTACCCCGCGCCGGAGCTGCTGCGGCACCTGAACGCCATCGGCGGCAGGATAACCGTAAGCTCCGATGCACACTCCGCCGCGGCGATATGCTGTGCGTTTGACAAGGCGGAAGCCCTTGCGCAAAGCTGCGGCTTCACGGAACTCTGGCAGTTTAACGGGAACAGGTTTGAAGCGGTGACGATTTGAATAAAGGTATAGCAAAAGCAGGGCTGATGCACGTGCATCAGCCCTGCTTTACCATAGTTCTTACGTTTTTTACTCCGTCCTCAATGCCTCTACGGGGTCCTTCTTCGCGGCAAGACCGGAGGGGATCAGACCCGCGATGAAGGTCAGGCCGACGCTTATCAGCACCAGCGCAATGCCGCCGACGGCAGGGAGCGTGGAGTTTATGGCGTAGATACCTGTGAGGTCATGGACGATTATATTGATCGGTATATTCAGCAGCAGCGTCGCGCCGATACCGATAAGGCCGGCAATAAGGCCGATGATGAAGGTCTCGGCATTGAACACGCGGGACACATCGCGCTTCGACGCGCCTATCGCACGGAGGATGCCTATCTCCTTTGTGCGCTCAAGGACACTGATATAGGTGATGATGCCGATCATGATCGACGAGACGACAAGTGAGATCGCGACGAAGGCGATGAGCACATAGCTGATGACATTTATAATGGTGGAAATGGAGCTCATCAGCAGTGCGACGATATCGGTGTACTCTATCTTATCGTCCTCGGAGACGCTGTCGTTATAGCGCTCTATCGCGTCGGCTATCGCGTCCTTGTCCTCAAAGGTGGAGGCGTAGATATTTATCTTGCTGGGGCTGTCGAGGTCGACATAGCCGAGCTTCTTGAGGTTATCCTTGAGGGTGCTTGTCGAGTATACGGGCGGCATGGCGTTTTCATACAGCCAGAGGTAATCGTCGTCCTCAAGCGAGAGCAGGCCGAAGTCATGCGCAAGCGTGCTGTCGGACAGATAGCTGTACATGTTCTCCATCTGGATGCCGTACTGCTCCTTGATCTGCTCGCCGATCATCTTTTCGATATACTCAAACAGCGTGTCGTCATCCATCTTCTTGAGCATGGATTCATAGCCCAGGTAATAGTCCGTCACCATCTTTTCGATGTCCGCGCGGGTCATGTCCTCCATCTGCTCATCAATGAGTTCCTGAACATAGTCGTCCTCGGGTACGCTCATGTACTTGACATAGAGCTCGGCAAGCTCCTCATCGGTCGCGTCGGCGATATACTGCTTTGCCGCCTCGATCTTGCTGTTCTTGGTGAAGGCTTCATCGGTATCGTCAAGGAAAGGCAGGCCGTTGAAAACGTCGTGCTCGGGATCCTCGAGCTGCGCTTTTACAAGCTCTTTTTCCGCCGCCTGTTCAACGACGTGCTCAATGAGCGCGTGGGTGTAGCCTATCGCGCCGGTCATCATGCCGGACATTGCGTCCTCATCCTGACGGATGATGCCGACGATCTTTACCTCAAGGCCGTTTTTATACAGAGTCTTGAGTCCAAGCTCCTCGTCGTCGACCTTGACGTATTCCTCCTCGTCCTCGTCGTATTCATACTCGTCGGCGGGATAGATATAGCGGAAGGTACGGCTGCAAATGTCCTCGTAGGTCCAGCTTTCCTTATCGGTGCGGAGATTCTCCTGCGCCATGAAGGCCTCCATATCATCGGACAGGGTGGAGTTCGACTTGAGCCCGAGGGCGTAGAGAACAAGGTCGGAGACCTCATTGTTCTTATCGACGACCAGCACGACCTCGTCGTACTTCTCCGGCCAGCGGCCGTAGAGGATATCGTACTGCGCCTTGAGCAGCGGGCTTATGACCTCGCCGTTCTCGCCGGGCAGCATCTCCTGCCATGCGTCCATTGCGGAATACGCGGAGCCGAAGGTGTCAAAGTACGCGCTGTAATCGCCGCCGAAGGTCTGCCCCATCGCGCTCTGCAAAAGCTCGACAACGTCGGTCTTGACGATGTTGCCGTCAACGTCCTCGGCATAGAGGTTCATGTCGAGATCGTAAGAATACTGCACGGAGCTTATATACTGCGAGATATCCTCCGCGTTCTCAAGGTATTCTTTGAAGGCCTTGAGGTTATTGGTCTGTGTGTCGGCGGAGACCATGGAGTTCATCATTTCATACATGACGGTGCTGGAATACACGGCGTCGCGCTCGTGCTGGTTCTCCTCCGCTTCGGCCTGAACGCCCATCATGGAGGTCATCATGCTCGTCATGTCCACGGCCTCGGCCTGTATGGTTATGGGGTAGCTTGAGAGCGTGTCCTCCTGCACCTTGTCGATATAGTTCTGTATGCCATTCGAGAGCGACATGATGAGCGCGATGCCGATGATGCCGATGCTCCCGGCAAAGGCCGTGAGAATGGTGCGCGCCTTCTTGGTCATAAGGTTGTTGGTAGAGAGCGCAAGCGCGGTGAAAAAGCCCATTGAGGTTTTTTCGGTCTTGGCAGGCTCGTGCCGCTCCTCGCCCTCGGAGCTGTATGGGGCGCTGTCGTCCACGATAAGGCCGTCCTTGAGCTTGATGACGCGGCTCGCGTAGCTTATGGCAAGCTCCGGGTTATGCGTGACCATGATGATGAGCTTATCCTTGGATATCTCCTTGAGGATATCCATGATCTGCACGGAGGTCTCGGAGTCGAGCGCGCCGGTAGGCTCGTCGGCAAGCAGGATATCCGGATCGTTCACAAGCGCGCGGGCGATGGCGACGCGCTGCATCTGGCCGCCGGACATCTGGTTCGGCTTCTTGTTGAGCTGATCGCCGAGCCCGACCTTTCTGAGCGCTTCGGTCGCCCTCGCCTTTCTCTCCGCCGGTGCGACACCCGAGAGCGTCAGCGCAAGCTCGACATTTGAAAGAACGGTCTGATGCGGGATGAGGTTGTAGGACTGAAAGACAAAGCCAATGGAATGGTTGCGGTAGGAATCCCAATCGGCGTCAGTAAAGTTCTTGGTGGATTTGTTGTTTATGATAAGGTCGCCGGAGGTGTACTGATCAAGCCCGCCGATGATGTTCAGCAGCGTCGTTTTGCCGCAGCCGGAATGGCCGAGGATCGCTACAAATTCGGTCTCCCTGAACTCCAGATTCACGCCCTTGAGCGCGTGGACGGTCGAGTCGCCGACGGTATAATCCTTCTTGATGTCCTTGAGTTTGAGCATTGTTCAACCTTCTATGCTAAGAATTTATTGACATACAGACAGTTATGCGTTACAATATACAAGCTTTAAGCATGCTTCCGTAGCTCAGCAGGATAGAGCATCCGCCTCCTAAGCGGAAGGTCGCGCGTTCAAATCGCGCCGGGAGTGCCACTTGTCCGATCCGGAGACCCGTATGGGTCTCCGGATCGTTTTGTAAATACAAAGTGTATGGTATCACTTTTGGACTTGTGATTTATTGCGAATCCGTAAATTTTCGGTTTGGAAATATGAATTGTGCGCAGTCGACCTTGCTGGTCGGCTGCGCACAATTGTTTGCGGTTATTTGATTTTATTTCCGCGTTACGTCTCGCCGGGGTGCTTCTTCTCCCAGCGCTTGCGTTCGCGCACGCGGATGGCCTCGGAAATGTTCTCCTTCCACTTGGGGAACACGTCCTCCTCAAGCTTTGTCTTGCCGCGCACGATGCCGCGGATCAGGACGAAGAGCGCAAGCCCCGCCGGGAACAGCCCCGTGACTATCGCGCAGAGCATATAGAGCGCACAGGTGTCCTCCGCGCCGCGCGCGGCGTTCTCCCAATAGGGATAGACAACGGCGCTGCCGCGCATGGAGCGCGCGGTCACATCCTTGGCAAGCTTCCAGATATTTTCGGTATCGAAGCGGTGGGTGTTATCAACGATCTCGCCGCGGCCGATGGGGAACTTGTCCTTGACGGCGTTATAGGCGAAGTTCTTGACCGGCTCTGCCAGAACGATCTCATAGCAGCTTATGCCGGGCTTTGTCGACGGCGTCGACGCGGCGGGCGCGGTGCTGTCCGTTGTGGCGGACGACGACTGATCGAGCAGGGCGCAGTAGCCGTCATAGCTCATGTAGACGCCCATGCCGGTGTCGCCGTAGGCTTTTTTGCTGAAGCGGTCGTCCTCGCGTTCAACAACACCGGCGACGACATACGGCACGCCGTTGATGCTGAAGCTCATGCCCGAAAGCTCAGTGCCGCCGAAGAGCAGCCATGCGGTATCCGGGTCGAGCAGGACGCGGTCTTTCATAAGGTCGTCGGCCTTGATGTAGTTGCCGCTCAGCAGACGCAGCGGGTGAAAATCAAAGTAGTTCCCGCCGACGGCGGTGACGGTGACGTCAGCTCTGCGCTTGTTGCCGTTCGAGACCTTGACCTTGCCGAAGGTGCTCCACGCGTCGGTAAAGAGGGTGCTGTCGGTATCGATATCCGCCGCGGCCTCGTGCAGCTTTTTCATCATTTCGGTACGGAAGGAATATATGCCGTCCAGTGTAACAGTCCCCTCCGCGGGCAGAAAGCAGCTTATCTGCGCAAAGGCCGTTTCGCTCTCTCCCTGCCAGCGCTCCGCCTCGCGCTGCGCCTCAAGCCGGTGCGCAACGCTGCCATAGGCGAGGATGCACACGACACAGAGCACTGTGAGCGCGGCGGCAATGATGATCATTATGCGCCAGCGGCGGCTGAGCCTTATGCGTTTTGCTCTATCCATATACATCTCAGCCCTCGGAGCTGTCGGCCATTCTCACCTGATCGCCGTTCTTGATGGGGCCGGAGCCGGTGGTGATGACATAGTCCCCATTGCCGAGGTCGGCGACGACGGCAGAGTTATTGTCATCGGAGGCAAGCACCTCGATGCTGACGCGCTTTGCGATATAGCGGTTGCCGAGGGGCGAGCTCTTCTGGCTGATGGCAAGGACAAACGAGCCGTTATTGTCGGTGCGGATGGCGGAGTTCGGCACGATGGTGTCGTAATTCGCGCTCTTCTGGCCGACGGAGAGGGTAAGCTCGGAGCCGGTGGTGACGTCGCCCTCAAGGTCAAAGGTGAGGAGCTTATTGGTCTGCGGGTTCTTGGGGTCGGTGCGGATATTGGTAAGGGTGGCGGTGATGGTATTGCCCCAATAGTAGTTGCTGACGGTAGCGGTATCGCCGGTGCGCAGGCGCTGCGCCTGATCGTTCGTGACGGAAAAGCTCACGGTGTGCCCCATGTCGGGGACTTCGATGGTACACATGAGCGAATCCTTGGTGACGGTATCACCGGCGGTGCAGTCGATGGTGTCGATCTTGCCGCTGACGTTTGCGGTGACGGTGTTATCGTCCTCACCGGCAAGGGACTTTATCTTCTCCTGCTGGTGGGATATCTGGTCGGCGAGACTTGCAAGGTCGATCTGAGCCGCGGCAAGAGTTTTTTCGTTCTGCGCCTGAGTATATTCAAGGCTGCTCAGAGCGTCAGAGTATGTGTTGTAAGCCTTTTCGTATTCTCCGTATGCTGCGTCAAGCGCGTCTCTATAAGGGATAAGCTTGTAGTCGATATCCTCCTGCTGTCTTGCGATGGTGTCATACTTTGCCTTTGCGGCGTCATACTGCTTCTTTGCCGCAACAAGCAGCGGGTCGGATTCTTCGGACATTCCGGATAGCGTTTTCTCTGCTTCCGTTAACTTATCTTCATACGGCTTAAGATCATCGCCGCTTTTTCCATTCTTTACTGCATCATCATAGGCTGTCTGTGCATCGACCACTGCGGCATAAGCTTTCTGATACCGTTTATCATATGCGTCCTGCGCCTGATACATTGTATCTTCTGCCTTTTGCAGCTGTGAGAGAGCTTCCGCAAGTTGGGCAGCAAGCTCCTTATTGCCGTACTTTTCAAACATATCATCGTACAGCTTCTGGGCTTCCGCGCATTTTTCATCTGCGGCATCGAGCGCTTTTTCAGCGTCGGACACGGCGCGGTTCTGTGTGGTATAGTCAAAGGTCGGCAGAGAGAGCGCCGCCTTCTGGTAGCTCACGCGCAGCTCACGCAGGGTCTTCTCGGCCTGCTCAAGCTCGTCGCCGTCGCCCTCGCCGAGGATAAAGAGCACGTCGCCGGTCTGTACCTCCTGCCCCGCTTTGACCATAACGGAGCGGACGGTGCGGGTCTTCGTCGCCTTGACCTGATGCTTGCCGCTGGCCTTGACGGTACCGGTGCCACGCACCTTGGCGACGATATTGCCGTCGGTCACTCTGGCAGTGGCGACCTCCACCAGCGAGCGGTTCATTATAGTGTTCGAGAAAAAGGTCAGCACGAGCAGCACGGCCAGAAAGATGATGGCCGCGTTTTTGACCCATTCACGGTTTGCAGTCTTGAATTCCATATTGCACCTCTTTAGAATTGTCAGCCCTTGACGCTGCCGGAGTTTGCGATGCCCTCGACAAGGTATTCCTCGCCGTGCAGGAACAGCAGCAGACACGGGATCATATACACCGTCGCCATGGCGAAGGCAAGGCCGATCTCGCCGGAATTAATGCTGGAAAGGAACACCGAGAGCGGCTGCGCCTCGGAATCCTGAAGCAGGATAAGGGGCTGCTCGACCATGTTCCAATAATCGATAAAGACAAGGATCGCGATAGAATAGAGCGCCGAACGGCACTGGGGCAGGCAGATCTTGGTGAATATCTCCCACTCCCCCGCTCCGTCCACCTTCGCCGCCTCGATAAGCGAATACGGGATGCGGCGCATGAACTTTGTCAGCAGGAAGACCGAGAACGGCGCGAACATGCCGGGCAGGATGATAGACCACGGCGTGTTGAGTATACCGAGCCACTGGCTGACAAGATAGTTCGGCACGAGCGTGACCTGATACGGCATGAGCATAAGGATAACATAGAAGAAGAATATGCCGCTGCGTATCTTCCCGCGCCAGCGGGTGAAGCTGTATGCCGCGACCGCCGCGACGCCGACCTGAAGAATGACGATCGGCACGACGAGGAGGATACTGTTCCAGAGCTTGAGCAGATATTCCGGGGACTTTATAAGCCCGGTGATATACTGCGAGAGCGTGACCTTATCGGGGATGAACTTGAGGTTCACGGTCTTGGAGACGTAGCCGCCGGAGGTCGTGGCAAAGATCATACCATAGTTGGATTTGATCTCCGCTTCGGACATGAAGGAGTTTGTAATGGTGAGCACCGTCGGCAGAAGGAAGAGCACCGCGAAAATGGCGCAGAGCACAAACATCGCGCCGCGGCCGAAATAGTGCTTCTTTCTGAGACGGGCAGGAGCCTTGTTCTTCATCCCTCCACGTCCTTTCCGAACTTGTCCTCCGCGTAGAAGAGCAGCGCGATGAGGACGACCATCACCAGAGCCATGACGACCGCCGCCGCCGAGAGCTTCTGATAGTCAAGCGACTTGAAGGTGTTGTTCATAAAATGCTGGAGCATATACAGCTTCTCATACGGATAGTCCCCGGTCAGAAGATACACTTCGCGGAAGACCTTGAAGGAATTGATCAGCGAAAGGATGGTGACAAAAAGCACCGTGGGCGAAAGGTAGCGCAGCTTTATGGCAAAGAACTTATACCACTCGGACGCGCCCTCGACATCCGCCACCTCGAGCAGCTCCTTGGGGATATTCGCAAGCCCGGCCATGAAAAGGATCATGTTATAGCCGAGGTTCTTCCACAGGAACAGGATGATGACGACGGCCTGACAATGGTCAGACTGGAGCCAGTCTATCTTCGCGATATCGAAGAGGGCGAGGAACTCATTGATGGTGCCGTTATAGTTAAAGAGCACCTGCCAGATGAGGACGACCGACGCGACCGGAACCATCATAGGGCTGAGGAAGAAGGTGCGGAACTGCGACTTCATCGGGATGCGGCACTCGAGCATGAGCGCCAGCACAATAGCAAGTATTACCGCAAGAGGCACCGCTATTGCAGAAAACTGCAAGGTATTTTTTGCCGCCATTATGAAAGCGGAGTTATTAAAGAGCTTTATGAAGTTTTCAAGGAACACGAAGTTCCGCGAGCCGACGCCGTCGATCATCGAATAATACACCACGACGCCGAACGGGACGATGAAGAACACGCCCACGCCGATAAGGCTCGGCGACAGGAAGCACAGGCTGCGCATGAAGTCCTGCCGCTTCAGCTTTCGTTTTTCTTTTTCTCTGTCCATAGCTCTCCGTTAAACTGTTAGATATAAACCTGAAATTGCCAACGCCATTATAGCGCATAGCTTACGTATGCGCAAGGCGGCATTGATTAAGAGTGTTTTAAAATTCATGGCGCGGCGTTTGCCGCGCCATGTGTTTGAATATTACTTTATCAGCGCTGCTCGTTGACGTAGATGTTGGCCTTGCTCTGGATGAGGCGGGCAACATCCTCGGCGGTCTTCTGTCCCTCGAAGAAAGCTGCCGCCTGCTCGTTCACGATGTTGAAGATGCTGTCGTTATAATCTGCAGCCTTGGTCGTGGTCTCGATAAGCTCGCGGATCTGGTCAAGCTGCTCGGCATCGAGAGCGTATATCTCCTGAGGCTCGCCGGTGGTGTTGTTCCACATGGTGAAGAGCACGACAGGGATCTTCTCGCCGTTCTCGTCAAGCAGGTAGTTGCCGTCATTATCCTTCTGGTACTGGATAGTGGTGGCTTCCTTGGCTTTCTCATCGAATACGTCGATGCGGCTGGAGAGCGCGTAGCGGCCTTCGTTATATTCCTTGGTGAAGAACTGTCTGAGGAACTGCCAGATGGCGTCCTTATACTGGCTCTTGGCGCTCATGGCGTAGCCGCTGCCGTCCAGCGAGACCATGTTGCCGGTGCCGCTGTTGGTCGGGTAGCCGATATAGGTGATCTTGCCGCCGAGGAATTCGGTATAATTATTATAGAAGATATCCTGGATGCTGTAAGCGCTGGTGCGCACGAGCATCTGCTTGCCCTGAGCGAGACGGTTGGAGGTATCGTCCTTGTCAGTCCACTCATAGTTCTCCCAGTCAAATTCCGAGGGGAAGGAGTTTGCGAAGTTCAGCAGATCGATGAACTGCTGGCTGTCAAAGCTGCAATTGCCGGTGCCCCAATCGACGAAGCTGTCCATATCAAGCGCAAGGCAGGTCTGGAGAATGTCGGCCTTGGTGGTGTACTGGTCGAAGGCGGTGCAGCCCTCGGGCATGGAGGCAAGAGCGGCGTTGAACTCATCATAGGTCCAGCCCGGAGTGTCGCCCACAACGGAGGCCGCGCCGATGACGGAGTTGATGTAAATGCCGGAGAGCGTAGTGCAGAGCTTGCCGTTCTCCTCGAAAGCCTGAAGCACGCTGGGGAAGAAATCGTCACGGCTGAGCTCGCTGTCGGCATCGATGTAGGGATAGAGGTCTTCAAGCAGACCCTTGGAGGCGAGCTGGCGGTAGTTGAGCCCGTTCAGGCAGAAGATATCGGGAAGGTTGCCGGAAAGGATCTCGGTATTGAGCTTGGTCTGGCCGGCGTCCCAGCCGTCCTGATCGTTATTGTACTCGGAATAGTCCTTGACCTCGATGCGGTACTGGTCGTTGCTGCGGTTGAACTTGACTATCATATCCTGTATATCATAGTCAATATAGATTGCGGCAAGAGTGATGGACTCCTTATGAGGCACGGAATCGTAAGGCACCTTGGATACAGTGATAAGGTCGATGCTGCTGGTCCGATCCTTATCGTTCCACTCGTTCAGCCAGCAGGTGACAGTGCCGTTCTCGTCGACATTCAGAATGTTGACATTGGAGCCGTTGACATCGCAGTTGAGCCAGTTGAAGATCTTCTCGGACTGCTGCTTCTCAACGGAGTAGCCATAGAAGCTGGAGCCGTTGGTGTAATAGAAGTCATAATCCCCGCCGCCGGAGACCGCGCTGTAGGTATCGAAGTTAATGCTGATGGGGTCTTCGAGAGTGCCGCTCTCGGCGTTGACCCTATAGAGCTGCTGACCGTCGTCGCCATAGATGGAGGCAGCAAGGCTGCCGTCAGAAAAGCGGAGGACAGTGTCTATATAATCGCCGTCGTTACCGCCGCTGATGCTGTACGCATCGGTACCGTCAAGCTTCACGGCACGGATGGAATTGGTGCTGTTATCGACAAAGACGACATTGCCGTCCTTATCAAGCTGCATGTTATAGGTATTGAGCCACTGATCCTGCTCGGTCGGGATGAGGGCGCAGGTCAGCTCATTGCCGTCCTTATCGAAGCTGCGGACGTAATACTTCTGCTCGTTCTTCTGCCCTGCCCAGTATTCCTCACTGTAAAGGACTGGGTCGCCATCGCCGTCGTACCAAGAGGTGCTGACGACCTCAACGGTGACAAAGCCGCTGTCGGTGAAACGGATGCTGTTCATATAGCTGCTGGAAGCAAAGTTCTTGCGGTTCTGATCGTCCGTCTCGCCGGGCATGGATTGGTACTTGTCGAGCTTCGTGAGATTACCGTTATTGTCGATACGGTAAAGGAAGGTGGCGTAAACATCGTACTGACCTTCATACTCGGGGGTGACACCCTCGGGGATGTTCTCGCCGATCTTCTCATTGCTGGTGGCATACATTCCGTCGGCAGTCATCGCGCATATGTTCAGGTAATTTTCCCGGTTCTGCGTGAGGTCCTTATACTCGGCGGTATAGACATACTCAGGCGTGGGTTCCTGATCTTTTTTGGTATTCGCAGTGCCGGACTGGCCGCTGCTGCCGCATGCGGCAAGGCTCAGGCACATGACAACTGCCAGGATAAGGCACACTATGCGGCCAAAAAGCTTGGTGTTCTTCATTTCATCCTCCTGAATTACATTTGAATTGCATTGTTTTTCGAGTGTATTATACCATAAATGTCCCTGCTTTGTCTCTTAAGCTTTCTTAAAACAGGGAAAAACCGTTGTAACCGCGGATTTTTATGATACAATGGTCATATAGATACACCTGATGAACATGGAGGTGACGCCGGATGGCTGACACGTCTCATATTCTCATAGTAGATGACGATCCGGACATAAGAAAAGTTCTCTTTTTTTTGCTGAAAGATAATTATTTTGTTGAGGAGGCCGCCGACGGCGCTGCCGCGGCGGAATATATCGCCGCGCATCCGGAGACAGACCTTGTCGTGCTGGACGTGATGATGCCGGGAATGTCCGGGTATGAAGCCTGCGGGAAGATACGGGCACTCTCCAACGCGCCGATACTGTTCCTCACGGCAAAGTCCGCGGAAGCAGACATGATCTCAGCCTACGGCAGCGGCGGGGACGACTTTCTCTCCAAGCCCTTTTCGCAGGGCGAGTTTTTAGCGAAGGTCAATTCTCTGCTGCGCCGGTACAAGGAGTACCGCGGCAAGCCCGCCGAGGCGCTGACGATCGACGGCCTTGAGGTCGACCTTGAAACGCACAGCGTGAAGAGCTCCGGCAAGGACGTCACGCTGACGGACACGGAGTACGCCATTCTTGAGTACCTGCTGAAAAACCGCGGCAGCACCGTGACCGCGGCGGAGCTGTATGAGTCGGTATGGAAGGAGCGCTTCCTCCCCGGCTCGGGCAACACGGTTATGGTACACGTGCTGAACCTGCGGCGCAAGATCGAAGAGACGCCGAGCGCGCCGAAGATCATCCGCACCGTATGGGGAAAGGGATACCAGATTGATTAAGAAGCTGAAGCTCCCCTCCTCGCTCAACGCGAAGATGCTGTACATCTGCGTCGGCGGTCTGCTGCTGGCGCTGGCGGTGTTCCTGCTGATAAACCGGCTCGGGATGCTGCTGGTCGACAAGGTATATATGAGCGACGACGCGGTGAAGCAGCGCAAGAACGAGATATACTCCGACTTCTCCGCCTACGTCAAGGCTAACTCCGTGAGCGGGCGCGACAGTCTCTCCGTCGCAAAATGGACGGACGGGCAGCCATTTGTCACGGTCGTGATATTCGGCCGGGGCGCAGACCACCGGCGCTTCCATAACGGCAAGACGGAGCAGGAAAACGGCGTACGCAGCAGCTATGACTATCATAACTACGGCACGCTCTATCTCGTCCGCTTTGAGGACGGGCTCTATCAGGTCGCGATCTCCGACACTTCCGATACGCGGCAGCGCGGCATAGTGCGTGCAGCTTCAGTTTTCACGGCTTTCTTCGCTTTTATTCTTCTGTACATGTGGTACACCCGGCGGCTGACGGACAGGATAATAAAGCTCTCGAAGGACGCGGCGGAGGTAAGCTCGGGTGAGTTTGAAAAGGTGATAAGCTCCGACGGCAGCGACGAGATCGCGGCGCTCGCCTTGTCGATGGACGAAATGCGCCGCTCGGTCATGCAGCGCATGGGCAACGAGAGCCGCGCATGGGAGGCAAACGCCGAGCTGATAACGGCGATATCGCACGATATACGCACACCGATGACCTCGATGCTCGGATACCTGGGGCTTCTCAACGACAGCGGCTTTGAGGACAAGGAGCGGTGCAGGCAGTTCACGGCCTCAGCCTACGCAAAGGCGATGGATCTCAAGGAGCTGACGGACGAGCTGTTCCGGTACTTCCTCGTCTACGGCAAGGCGGAGCTGGAGCTTTCGCTCGAGAGCTATGACGGGCGGCTCCTGCTCGAACAGCTCCTCGGCGAGGCGGAGTTTGACCTTATAGACTCAGGCTTTCGCGTACAGCGGATAGAGTTCAAGGGCGAGTGCAGCGTATCGGCAGACCCGCTCTATCTCAAGCGCACGCTTGACAATATGATATCCAACATCAAAAAATACGCCGACCCAGAGCGCCCGATCATGGTGATAACCGAGCTGACTGACGTCAAACTGTCCGTCTGCATCTCGAACTACGTCAAGCGCTCTATGGACAAGGTCGAGAGCACGAAGATAGGCATACGCACCTGCCGCAAGATCATGGAGGCCATGGGCGGCAGCTTCACCATCGCAAGCGACGGCGAGCATTTCTCGGCGGAGTTCGCGCTGCCGGCAGTGGAAAAGATGGCGGAGTGACACAGGATAATAACCGTACTGCAAGGCTTGACCGGGCAGTACGGTTTAGTTATAATGTAACTAAATATGTAAGGGAGGGTTTGTCATGTTCAAATTCAACCACTTCAATTTTAATGTTCTCGATCTCGACCGCAGCCTGAAATTCTATAAGGACGCGCTCGGCCTTGAGCCGGTGCGCGAAAAGGACGCGGCGGACGGCAGCTATAAGATCATCTTCCTCGGCGACGGCGCGACCGCTTTCCGCCTTGAGCTGACATGGCTGCGCGATCACACTGAGCCCTACGACCTCGGTGAGCAGGAGTTTCACCTTGCCTTCACCGTCGAGGACTACGCGGGCGCGTTCGAGAAGCACAAGGCCATGGGCTGCGTCTGCTTTGAAAACCCGGCGATGGGCATTTACTTTATCGAAGATCCGGACGGGTACTGGATAGAGATAATCCCCGAGAAGAGATAAGGAGCGGGACATGCAGGATATACTCATCGTTGTCGACATGCAGAACGACTTCATCGACGGTGCGCTCGGCACAGCCGAGGCCGTCGCCATCGTGCCGAAGGTCGCCGAAAAGGTCAAGGGCTTCAAGGGAACCGTCATATTCACGCGCGATACGCATGGCGAAAACTATATGCAGACGCAGGAGGGGCGCAACCTGCCCGTGCCGCACTGCATCAAGGGCAGCCACGGCTGGGAAGTCTGCCCCGCTCTCGAACCGCTGCGTACAGGGCTCACCATAGATAAGCCTACCTTCGGCTCGGCAGAGCTCGGCAGGCTGATCCTTGAGCTCAACGCGAAAGAGCCGGTCGGGAGCATCACGCTCGTCGGCCTGTGCACGGATATATGCGTCATCTCAAACGCGATGATCGCAAAGGCTTTCCTGCCGGAGGTACCGGTAACGGTCGACGCGGCGTGCTGCGCGGGCGTCACGCCTAAGAGCCACCGCAACGCACTGAACGCGATGAAGATGTGCCAGGTCAGGATAGAGAACGAATAAAAATAACAAATCCGGGGATCAAACGATCCCCGGAATAATATTTCACTCTGTGAAGTGGATATGGTTGTTTATATGGTCGCTGCAGAAGCAGTGATAGCCCTGACACTTGGAGCAGTAGCGGAATTCAAGCTCCGGATGGTCGACGTCTGTCCTTCCGCAGACCGCGCACTTATGCGTATAGAGCTTGTCCTTCTGCTCGCGCCGGATGCGCGCGGACTCCTGACGGAAGTTGACGGTATTTTTGCTCGGGCGGCGCGGCAGTGAGGCGAACAGCTCCCCACCGCAGAAGATGAAGAAGTTTATGAGCGCGACGAGCGGCAGCAGGTTCACCGGGAAAGAATTCGCAATGACCGAGTAGGCAAAGAACACCGCGTCCACGATGGCAAGGTACTTGATCTTTATCGGGATGATGTACATGAAGAGCACCTGCATGTCCGGGTACAGGACGGCAAACGAGAAGAACATGGACAGGTAGATATACTCCGAACCGAGGTTCACGGAACGGCCGGTGATAAAATAAATAATGAAGCCGTAGAGCACCGTGAGGATAACGCCGGAGAAATAATATATCGTAAACTGACCGGTTCCCCACTGAGCCTCAAGCGTACTGCCGATCCAGTAATAGAACCAGAAGGCGAGGAACGCGAGCAGCCCCATGCTCGGAGGATAGAAGATGAACGACACGAGCCGCCATATCTGCCCGTGCAGGATAAGCGCGGGGTCAAAGGTCAGGACGCCGAGGAACGACCGGTTGATCGCCCCGAGCACCCATATCGCGACATTCGCCGCGGTTATATAGCGCATCAGGTTCGGGATGCCGAAGCCCGGATGCTTATAGCAAAACTGCTCAATGCTTCTGCGTGGATCCTTCATAATCTTCTCCTGTCGACACTGCCGGGAAAAACCGGCAGTGATGTATTTCATGCTTACTAATATACATTTCCGCCGCGGCAAAGTCTATAAAATTTTGTAAATTTGAAAGATAGGGCTTTAAAATTTGGCGGATGTATGGTAATATGTAAACTACGAAATTATGAGTGAGGCTGAATACCGTGGATAAAGATTCTCAGATTCAGGAAAAAGAGCTTAAAAACGACATTATCGAGGGCCGCAACGCCGTCATTGAAGCGCTCCGCGCAGGCAGAGCCATAGACAAGATATTCATCGCCAAGGGCGACGTCGACAAGACCCTCGGTCACATCGCCTCCAAGGCGAGGGACAAGGGCATAGTCGTCGTCGAAGCCGACAGGCGCAAGCTCGATTTCATGAGCCAGACCCACGCGCATCAGGGCGTCGTCGCGCTGGCCGCAGTGCGTGAATACTGCGAGATCGCCGATATCCTCGCCATCGCCGCAGAGCGGAATGAAGCGCCGTTTGTCATCGTCTGCGATGAGATAAGCGATCCGCACAACCTCGGTGCGATAATCCGTTCGGCGGAATGCGTCGGTGCGCACGGCGTCATCATCCCGAAGCGCCGCAGCGCGGGGCTCACCGCCAACGTTGACAAGGCCTCCGCCGGTGCTGCCGAGCACATGGCCATTGCGAGAGTGCCGAATATCTCCGCCGCAATAAAAGAGCTCAAGGATAACGGCCTGTGGGTCTATGGCACCGCCGCCGACGGGCAGAACGGCCTGTGGTCGACCGACCTCACCGGCGCTATTGCGCTCGTCATCGGCTCCGAGGGCGAGGGCATGAGCCGTCTCGTCAAGGAGAGCTGTGACTTTATTCTCAGCCTGCCCATGAAGGGGCAGGTCAGCTCCCTCAACGCCTCCGCGGCTGCCGCCGTGACGATGTATGAGGTGCTACGTCAGCGCAGCGCGCAGAGCTGACATTTTTCTCACGCTTCCGCAGTGGAGCACAGCGCGCCCTACATATAGAAACAAGGATCAGGATATGAAAGATTTCAGTCTGGACTTCGATCCCACAACTGAATCTTATACCGACATGTCGTTTGACAGCATACTGTCGCAATACAAGCTGGAGTCGTACCAGGACGCTTCGTCCGGGTCGGGTGACTCCAGCTATTCCCCGTTGTACGACGATGAGGACGACGATGTGCGCGTCTACACTCCCGGTGCAGCCTCATCTCGCAAAAACGCAGAGCCTGAGAGCACGGACAGCGGCGATGATGACTACGCCGATGACGGTTACGATGCACAGGACTACGGCTATGACAGCGCCGTATCATCCCGCGCTGACGATTACGGTGAGGAGGACAACAGTAAGCCCTTCCCCACAGTCCCCGGCATCAGCCATCTGAAGAGCTTCCTCAAAAGCAAGCTGAAGCCGAAGTCCGAAAAGCATGCTGCGGGCAGCCGGAGCAAGACAGAGCCTGCCGACGACTATGACGATTACAGTTATTCCGATAATGCCGACGGGCAGGACTATGCTTCGGAATATACCGACACATACTACACCGACGAAGACTATGGCTATGCTCCCGACGGCAGCGGCGCTTATGACTCCGCGCCCGTGCAGGGCACATGGCAGTATGACGACGGCAGTTACAATGAGCCGCAGCAGGTGGAGGAACCGGAATATGCTCCCCCCGCTGCCGAGCACTCCGGTGCGCGCGGCGCGATGGAGCAGGAGGCGCGCAGATACATTGCGCAGATGCAGGCGGGCTATGAACAGGACTACGCAGAGCCTGAGGCCGAAGACGACCTGCCCTACGACCCGAGCACTGACGGCTACGATGCAGACCCGACGCGCTATTCCGCCGGGGGCGGCAGCACCGTATACACCACTGATCCCGATGCCGAGGACGAAATAGACAGCCGCTTCAATCTCGGCGGCAAGCGCGCAGCAAGCCGCATGCAGTACGGCAGCAGGGCTGTCGACCTGAGCGCTGATGAAAACTATGAGCCGACGCCGCAGACGGGGTACAGCCCGTCGCAGTGGACGCCGGATTACGACGATCCCGCAAACGACGGCTCCGGTGAAGAGGAGCCGGTACGCAAAAAGCATAAATTCGGCAAGAAGAAAAAGAAAAAAGAAAAGGCCAAGGCCGAGGTCACAGAGACCGAAGCCGGCGTCTCTGACAAACGGACGCCCATCTACAGCAGCTTTGACGATACCGCCGATGAAAGCGGCAGCTACGCTGAGGAGGACGACTACGGCTTCGACGCCGAAGGTGACGGCAAGAAGTTCTCCGAGGAGGACGCTTACTTCCCGCCGAGCTTCCGTGAATATGTGCTCTCGCTCTTTGCGTCGCTGTTCCTGCGCGTCAGGGGCACGGCGCGCGGCGACACCGCCGCGACGATGAGCGACAGCGAGGAGGATCTCGGAAGTGAGGTCACGCCCGCCGCCGCGTCAAAATACTACGGTTCGTTCACGCGTTCGCTGTCGCTGCGCATTAAAATAAGCGCGGTGCTGCTTGTTCTGCTGTGCTATATATCGCTCCAGCTCCCGCTGCCCGGTATGCTGCGCACTCTGCCCGTTTCCGCCGCCGCATGCTTCGGGCTCCAAGCAGCAGTCATGCTGCTGTGCCTTGACATTGTCACGACGGCTATCCTCAACCTCACGCGGCCGCGCTTCGGTGCGGACACTCTCGCGGTGTTCTCCTGCCTTATAAGCGGCGCGGACGCGCTGATAGTTGCGCTGTCTGACACGGCGAGGGCTCACATCCCGCTTTGCGCGCTGACAAGTCTTTCGCTTTTCGGCATTCTGATATCAACATACCTCAGCGTCAAGGGGCTGCGCAAGGCGACGCGCGTCCCAGCCATAGGCAAGCGCTTCTATTCCGTGACAGGCGAAAACAAGCTTGGCAAAAAGGAGCTTACGCTCCTCAAGTCCCAGCGCCCGGCGACGGGCTTTGTCCGCCGTGCCGAGGAAGCGCCGCCCGATGAGACGCTGTTTCTCCGGCTCGCGCCGATCCTTGCCGTGCTGGCGCTGCTGCTGGCCGTAATAGTCGCGGCGGTCTCCGGCTGCGGTTCGGACTTTGTCTACATATTCTCCGCGCTGCTCGCACCGGCTGTGCCGTTCATGGCTCTGTCAGCCTTTGCGCTGCCGTATTTCCTCGGCACGGCGCGCGTGTTCAGAGTCGGCGGCGCTATCGCAGGCTGGTCGGGGCTGTGCGACCTCGGCGTGAGCAAGAGCATCATCGTCACCGACCGAGACCTCTTCCCCGAGGAGTGCGTGACGATGGAGAGCGTACGCATATTCGCCGACGGCGACGCGCAGAACGTGATCTCCTATGCCGGGACGATGATTGCAGCGGTCGGCTCCTGCGCCGCGGGCTGCTTCGGAAAGCTCATGGAGGAAAACGGCTGCTCTCTCAAGCATGTGGAGAACTTTGAATGTCTCCCAGGCGGCGGGGCAAGCGGCATTATCGACGGGCGCACCGTCCTGTGCGGCAGCACCGATCTGATGCGGCTGATGAACGTGCGCATCCCCTTCCGCCTGACAGACAAGACCTCCGTCCTTCTCGCGATCGACGGCATACTTTACGGCATCTTCTCCCTGCATTATGAGCCGATGCCGCAGGTGCGCCGTGCGCTTATTGACCTTGTGCGCTCCGGCCGTCACCCGGTCTTCGCAATACGTGACTTCAACATTAACCCCGAGCTTCTGCACAACATATTCGACATCGCGACCGACGGCTACGACTTCCCGCCTTATGTAGAGCGCTTTGAGCTGTCGACCCCGTCTTCGAGCAAGGACAGCCGCATCGCTGCCGTTGTCTGCAATGAGGGTCTCGGGCCGCTCACTGAGGTCGCCGATGTCGGGCACAGGATATATATGTCCGTGCGGGCAAACCTGCTGCTGGCAACGCTCGCAGCGGTGATCGGCGTGTTTACCGTGTTTGTGAAGTTCCTGACCGTGGGAAGCGTCAGCCTCGGCTTTATACTGCTGTCTATGCTGCTGTGGGCGCTGCCCGCCGCGGCGGCAAGCCTGTATGTCAATACGAAGTGACAAGCTAAGCCTTATAAGCCCGCGCCTTTAATTCAAGGGTGCGGGCTTTTTTCAATTTTTCTGTTGCCAAGCTGATTTTCATAGTGTATAATAAATTGATTGCTGATTACTATTTTGCATAAAAGCACATATAAACCAACAGAGAGGAAGCAACAAATGAGCTACGAAACCAAAAACATTCGCAACATCTGCCTGCTGGGCCACGGCAACAGCGGCAAAACCAGTCTGGCTGAGAGCATGCTCTTCACCACCGGCGCTATCGACCGTCAGGGTAAGGTCAGCGACGGCAACACCGTCTGTGACTATGACGCAGAAGAGATCAAGCGCCAGATAACCATATCCGCATCTGTCGCGCCTGTTGAGTTCGGCGGCTGCAAGATCAACGTCCTTGACTGCCCCGGCTACTTCGACTTCGTCGGTGAAGCACTCGCAGCCATCCGCGCAGTTGAAGCAGGCGTCATCCTCTGCTCGGCAAAGGACGGTATCTCCGTCGGCGCAGAGCGCTCCTGGAAGTACCTCAAGGCCGCAAACGTCCCCGCCGCTTTCTGCATCTCCAAGTGCGATGAGGAGCATGGCGACTACTACGCAGTGCTCGACGCACTCAAGGCAAAGTACGGCAGCATCGTCTGCGCTGTCACAGTCCCCATGTCCGACGGCACCGGCGTTATCGACGTTGTTCACAACATCGCATACCAGACCAAGGGCAGCAAGACTGCAAAGGTCGCGGTTCCCGCTTCTGACGCAGGCAAGGTCGAGGAGCTGCGTGAGGCTCTGATGGAGACCGCCGCCGGCGCTACCGAGGAGCTCATGGAGAAGTTCTTCGAGAACATGGAGCTGAGCGAAGAGGACACCATCGAGGGGCTGCGCATTGGTCTGAGAGAGCGCAGCGTCGTCCCCGTTTTTGCAAGCGCCGCAATGAGCAACATCGGCACCGATGCTCTGCTTCAGGGCATTGTCGATTACGTTTCCAACCCCGCCGAGATGGACGGCATCGACCCCGCCGGTACCACCGTCGGCTTCGTGTTCAAGACCATTTCCGACCAGTTCGGCAAGTACAGCTTCGTCAAGATCATGCAGGGCAAGATCACCGCTGATATGTCCCTGCGCGATGTCCGCACCTCCAGCACCGATAAGCTCGGCCGTCTCTACACCGTCTGCGGCAAGAAGACCACCGAGGTCAAGGAAGCCTGCTGCGGCGATATCGTCGCCGTCGGCAAGATGGATTGGAAGACCGGCGACACCGTCTGCGATCCGAAGAACGAGGTCGAGCTGCCCGCTATCGAGCTGCCCGAGCCCTGCTACTCAATGGCTATCTCCCCCAAGACCAAGGGTCAGGACGACAAGGTCGCCGGCGGTCTTGCAAGACTCAACGAGGAAGACATCTCCTTCCATCTCGTCAACAACGCCGAGACCCATCAGATGGTCATCTCCGGCGAGGGCGACATTCAGGTCGACGTTCTCTGCGCAAAGCTCAAGAGCCGCTTCGGCGTTGAGACCGAGCTCAAGCCCGCGCGCGTTGCTTACCGTGAGAAGATCAAGGGCAAGGTCGAGGCACACGGCCGTCATAAGAAGCAGTCCGGCGGTTCCGGCCAGTTCGGTGACGTTTGGATCCGCTTCGAGCCGCAGGACGAGCAGGACGATATGATCTTCGCGGAGGAAGTCTTCGGCGGCTCCGTCCCCAAGAACTTCTTCCCCTCCGTCGAAAAGGGTCTGCGCAACGCAGTAGTCAAGGGCGTCCTCGCCGGCTACCCGCTGGTCGGCCTGAAGGCCACTCTGTACGACGGCTCCTACCACCCTGTCGACTCCAACGATATGGCTTTCCAGACCGCTGCACGTCTGGCATATCAGGACGGTATCCCCAAGGCCAAGCCCACCATTCTTGAGCCTATCGGCCTGCTTCAGGTCACCATTCCCGACGCGAACCTCGGCGACATCATGAGCGATATCAGCTCCAAGCGCCGCGGCACCGTGCTCGGCATGACCGCCGAGGACGGCATGCAGACCGTCGAGGCTGAGGTTCCCATGGCTGAGATGAGCTCCTACACGATCGATCTGCGCTCCATGACTCAGGGCCGCGGCTCCTTCACCTGCAAGTTCATCCGCTACGAAGAGGCTCCCGGCAATGTCCAGCAGAAGGTCATTGAGGAAGCAAAGGCAGCCGAGGATAAGGAATAATCCAAAGCAATAATAATCAAGGGCGGCCTATTAAGGCCGCCCTATGTATAATCGATTGGAGATAAGATGAACAACGGTCTGTCCGGAATAAAGAACATAATATGGGCGCTGGCCATCGTCATTGCCCTGCTTGCGCTGCTGGTCGGGCTGATCTTCACCGTCGCGACCCGCAGCTATGGCGACGCCCCTGACGGTACGCTTGTGCTCAGCAGCGGCAGTCAGGCCATCGACAGCCGCGGCTCCGGGCTGGACGCCGATCCGTACTCCCCTATCGTCGGCGGCGGTACGCTCAAGGAGCTGCCGAGCACTCAGGACGGCGGGCTTGAGTACGTTTTCGGCATGACCTATCTCTGCACTTCGAGCTTTTCCGGCATCAACGATTACACCTCCACGGTGGGCGGCGGTGCAAACGCGATCATGTGGGCAGACAGTGGAAGCGGCATCCCGGCCTCCGCGGCTGCCGACACCGAGGTACTTCTCAATGACGGCTCGCTCGTCACCCCGTCAAAGGCCGCAGCCATTTACCAGCCGAAGCGGCTTGTCATCTACATCGGCACAGACGGGCTTGGCACAGCGTCGCAGGAGAGCTTCACGGCGGGGTACAAAAAGCTCATAAGCAGCGTACAGGCCGCAAGCAGCAGCACGACGATAATCTGCTGCTCCCTCGCCTCTGTCAGCAGCTCATACCCCGGAGTCGACGGCGTGACCTCGGCGAAGATCGCCGAGGCGAACAGCTGGATAAAGCAGATATGCATGGACACCGGAGTGTATTACGCTGACCTCGCTTCCCTGCTCAACGGCAGCGACGGGTATATCTCCGATGAATTCGTCACGCCCGACGGCAAGACCATCAGCTATGCCGGCATAGGCAAGATAGTCGAATATTTCCGCTACCACTGCGTATAAATCATCCGTCCCCGGCATCGGATAGTCCGATGCCGGGGCGTTTGCACCTTTCCATGTTAACAAAAAGTTAAATGAAAGGCGCGGAAACGGGCTTGAAAATGCCCGTGATCCGTGATATAACATTGTTGAAAAGAGGACGGAGTGCACTGCACTGCGGCTCTTTTTTAATATAGCGGAAAGTTAGCTTTAGCTAACTTCCTCAGGCTCAAAGATATAAATAACGGAGGAAGAAAGATGAACAAATTTGCAGCATTCGCAGGCGGCCTTCTGTTCGGCACCGCCGGGCTCAAGATCCTCTCCAGCAGAGACGCGAAGAAGGTATACGTACACACCACGGCGGCAGTTCTGCGCGCCAAGGACTGCGTGATGGCAGCGGCCACTTCCGTCAAGGAAGGCGCTGAGGACATCTACGCCGACGCAAAGGCACTCAACGAAAAGTACGCCGCAGAGGATGCGGCCGCGGTTATCGAGGACACATCAAAGGAAGCCGAATAATAAACCATGAAATGCAAGATCCTGCATGAATCCGCAGGCCGGATGCGCATCCACGCCGAGCAGCGGCGGATGAGCTTCCAGCAGGCGGATATTCTGGAAGCATATCTGCGTCAGGTCGAGGGCGTGACTGAGGTCAAGGTCTACGACCGCACCTGCGACGCCGTCATATACTATAACTGTGAGCGCTCCGGTGTTATTGCCGCGGCCGCCGCGTTCTCGTATGAGGCGTCGCTCGCTCTCGCGCCTGAGCACAGCGCGCGGGAGATGACGCGCGAATATCAGGACAAGCTGTTCTTCGCAGTGTTCCGCCGCGGGATAACGAAGCTCTTCTTCCCCACCCCGCTGCGCACGGCGCTGTCTGTCATACGCTCAGCAAAGTATATCGGCGCGGGGCTGCGCTGCCTGCTGCACGGCAAGATACAGGTACCTGTGCTTGACGCGACGGCGATAACGGTTTCAATGCTGCGCGGCGATTTTGAGACCGCGGGCTCGATAATGTTCCTGCTCGGCATTGGCGACATTCTTGATGAATGGACGCACAAGAAGTCGGTCGCCGACCTTGCGCAGTCGATGTCGCTCAACATAGACAAGGTCTGGCTGGAGACCGACTCCGGTTCTATCCTTGTCCCTGTCGGCGAGGTGCGCCCCGGCGACTGCATCACAGTCGGCACGGGCGGGATGATCCCGCTTGACGGCAAGGTCGTCTCCGGTGAGGCGATGGTCAATCAGGCGACGATAACCGGTGAGCCGCTTGC
>ERZ1026772.640-NODE-640-length-23660-cov-8.525863_pt1 | contig 23660 bp, 15 predicted proteins | sample MGYA00380124_ERZ1026772 | MGnify/ENA primary metagenome ERZ1026772 (study PRJEB33269, sample SAMEA4719760) | human gut metagenome | biome: human-associated habitat; feature: organic feature; material: feces | place: Cameroon | collected 2013-10 ...
ACCAAGCTACTCTAGTATAAGCTGTCTATGTTTACCAAAACAGGGATACCTCATACCCGTGGGGGCGTGGGACGATAATAGAACGCGATAGCTCTTGGGAATGTGTGGTGAGATTGGGATTTGTGAAGGGTCGAATGGGTATATATACGAATTGTTAAAATTGTGTTATAGGGCGCGAGCATGCCCGTTTTTTGGGCTTTTTTTACGGAGTTCTTATGGCAACAAAAGTCATGATCAAAGATGTGATGGCGAACAAAGTCGCCGTCGGAAGCGATGTGATCGTAGAGGGTTGGGTTCGTACGCGTCGCGATTCCAAAGCTGGTCTTTCGTTTATCGCCGTCTCGGATGGCACGTGTTTCTCGCCGATTCAAATCGTCGCCGAAAACTCGCTTTCGAATTACGACTCGGAAATCAAGCGCATAACGTCAGGTTGTGCGATACGCGTGACGGGTAAGCTCGTCGAATCGCAAGGCAAGAACCAGGCTCACGAAGTGCAGGCGTCGTCGGTCGAAGTCGTCGGTTGGGTCGAAGATCCCGATTCGTATCCGATTCAGCCCAAGCCCCATACGCCCGAATTTTTACGCGAAGTCGCCCATTTGCGCCCGCGAACCAATATGTTTGGCGCCGTTGCTCGCATTCGCCACGCGCTTTCGATGGCCGTTCATCAATTCTTCGACGAACGCCAGTTTTATTGGGTTCATACGCCACTCATCACGAGCAGTGACTGCGAGGGCGCGGGCGATATGTTCAAAGTTTCGACGCTCGATTTTGCCAATATTCCGCGCAACGACAAGGGCGAAGTCGACTATTCGCAAGATTTCTTCGGCAAACCCGCGCATTTGACCGTTTCGGGTCAACTCAACGTCGAGACGTATGCGACGGCGTTGACGCGCGTCTATACGTTTGGTCCGACGTTCCGCGCCGAAAACTCCAATACGCGCCGTCACTTGTCGGAGTTTTGGATGATCGAGCCCGAAATCGCCTTTGCCGATCTCCACGACGATGCCGCTTTGGCCTGGGATTTCTTGCAGCACATTTTCGGGTATTTGCTCGAACACCGTGCCGACGATATGGAATTCTTTGCACAACGCATCGACAAAGCGTGCATCGATCGCCTCACGCGTCTCGTCAATTCTACGTTGACCGTGATGACGTATACCGAGGCGATCGACAAGCTCACGCAATCGCATCAGAAATTCGAATTCCCCGTATTCTGGGGAATGGATTTGCAAACCGAACACGAGCGATATTTGACCGAAAAGATCGTCGGCGGTCCCGTGGCAGTCATCGATTATCCGAAAGAAATCAAGGCGTTCTATATGCGCATGAACGACGACAACAAGACGGTGGCAGCGATGGACGTTTTAGTGCCCGGAATCGGCGAAATCATCGGTGGTAGCCAGCGCGAAGAGCGCCTGGACTACTTCGATCGCCGCCTCGACGAGCTCAAGATGGAGAAGGAATCGTATTCTTGGTATCGCGATTTGCGCCGCTATGGAACTGTGCCACACGCAGGTTTCGGTTTGGGCTTCGAACGCGCCATGATGTATGCCACGGGTATCGATAACATCCGCGACGTCATTCCCTTCCCGCGTGCCCCGCGCCAAATCGCATTTTAACGCGAGATTTTGGGCAAGTGTTCTATCCCGCGCAGTAGCGCGGGCGTGTTTATTTCCCGCGCAGTAGCGCGGGAAATTTTATTTTTGCGTTGGATCGATAAATTGGAAAGCTCGCAGTTTTGCACTGCGAGCGCGTGAATTCTCGTCGAGTTCTTGGGCGGTGGCTTCGATCGGCTTTTTCGTCAATATTTTGCCGAGTTGTTTTTTATGGCAAACGCAGACGGGGAGCTGTGGAGGGCATGTGCACGGGTTTTGCCAAAGTCGCATGGCTTCTTTGACGCGTCGATCTTCGCCGCTGTGGAAAGCGATGATGGCGAGTCTGCTATTGTTTTTCATCCATTTAGGGATATCGCGCAAGAAGGCGTCGATGGCGTCGAATTCGCCGTTGATTTCGATGCGTATGGCTTGAAAAACGCGAGTGGCTGGGTGTGGTTTTCCGGGGCGCGGCGAGCCCAATATGGAACAGCACACGCGAGCGAGGTCGAACGTCGTATTCATTTCGCCGCGCCCGGCGGCATCGCATATTTTTCTGGCCAGTGGTCGAGATTGTCGAATGTCGCCGAATTGGTAGAGGACATCGGCGAGTTCGTCTTGTTTGACTTGAGCGAGGTAATCGCGCGCGGAGAGTCCCGATTGACTCATTCGCATATCGAGGGGGGCATCGGCGTGGAATGAGAATCCGCGCGTTTCGTCGTCGATTTGATGCGAAGACAGGCCGAAATCGGCCAAGACGCAGTCGAATCCGCCGCCGGCCTCGGCATCGGCGATGCCGGCTTGGCGCAATGTCGCGTCGAAATGTTCAAAAGACGTTTGAAAAAAGTGTTTTTCGATGGGGAACGAAGCGAGCCTGGCTTGTGCGGCGCATTGCGCAGCGGGATCGCGATCGAATCCGTAGAGGATGCCATTGGGCGAAATCTTTTGCGCCACGGCGCTGGCGTGGCCTGCGCCGCCGAGTGTGAGATCGAGATAAGCATTGCCCGGGGCGGGCGCGAGATAGGTTAAAACATCGTCGAGTAGAACGGGTATGTGGTGAAATTCGGGCATAAATGATCGCTTGAACTATCTATTATTATATATGTGAATGGGAGCTTTTGCAGGGCTACTCGCGACCTTGACCTCACCCCCGGCCTATCGGCCACCCCCTCTCCATCAATGGAGAGGGGAACTGTTGGGATGGTTGGGTCGGCCCGGTTCCCCCGGCGTTGCCGGGGGCTACTCGCGGAAACCCCTAACGGGGTTTATTATAGCCCCCGCCATGATGTTTCAACGGAAAAAGGAAATGCGGTAGCCTTGTCTCCGACTCGCGCGATATCGTTCGATCGCCCTAAAAAAGCGCGGCGTATGCGCGGAGTGAAACGAGCACATAGCCGCGCCAGAGCCCGTATTGAGCCCCGCAGGGCGAAATAGGGCGATAAATAGCGTGGCGTATGCGCGGAGTGAAACGAGCACATAGCCGCGCCAGAGCCCGTATTGAGCGATAGCGAAATAGGGCGATTCAAAAAAGAAGAGCCCGTATTGAGCCCCGCAGGGCGAAATAGGGCGATAAAGCCCGTATTGCCGACGGCAATAGGGCGCCCCCAAAAGTCGCAGAAACATTTATTGGTGCGTTGGGAAGCCGGTGCGTAGGAATCGTTTTTCGAGTTCGGCGTGGCTGAGGACGAAGTGGACGGGGCGGCCGTGAGGGCAGTTTGAGCGGAAGCCGGTGGCGTCCATTTGTCGGAAGAGTTCGGCGGCGTCGGCGGGTGTGAGTTTTTCGCCGGCGCGTATCGATTGGTGGCATGCCATGGTGGCTAGGATGTCGTCGCGGATGTCGTCGAACTGGTTGGCGCGGCCCGTTTCGCAGAGGTCGACGAGGGCGGATTGGATGAGTTTTTCGTAGTCGTAGTTGAGTAGGCACTCGGGGACGGCTCGAATTGCATACGCGTTTTTGCCGATTTCGTCGAATTGGAATCCGAGTTTTTCGAAGAAATTGCGATATTCTTCGAAAACGAGGGCCATGCGCGTGTCGAGGTTGAGCAGCGTGGGGAACATGAGCAGTTGCGCATCGGCGGGCAAGAGAGCGTCGGCGACGCGTTTGAGTCGTTCGAAATTGATGCGTTCGTGGGCGGCGTGTTGGTCGATGATGATGAGATCGCGGCCGTCGGAGCAGATGAGATAGGTCAAATCGTGTTGGCCGATGTAGTAGAGGTTGGAGAAGTAGGCGAATGGTTGGCTTGGTGCGGTTTGGCAGGCGGCGCCCGATGTTTTGTCGTCCGATGTTGCGCCCTGTGATGTGCCTGTGGGGGGCATTTGGAGTTGGCGTTGATAGGGCATGTGAAATTGTGCGAGTTCGGTGACGGCGATCGATGGCGCAGTAGTGGGCACGGGCGCGTTGAAGAGCGATAAATCGCGCTCGGCTTGTTGGGCGGCGGCGCTTCGCTTGGCGTCTTCTTCGGGCGATGGGGGCGGTGTGGCTTGTGATTTGGCGTTTTGTTCGATGCGGTGGGCATCGGGGAGCCCCATGGCGCGTCGCACGAGCTCTTCGGGGGGGAGGTAGGACGATGCATCGGTGGCGCTTGAGGCGATCCATGGCGTTTGTTCGAGCGATGAACGCAAGGCGCGATAGATGGCGCGAAATACGCTATCGGGCGATGTGAAGCGAATTTCGTGCTTCGTCGGGTGGACGTTGACGTCGATTTGGTCGGCGGGCAACGACAGAAACAAGACGATACACGGTTTGTTGCCGTGCAGAAACTCTTGGTATGCGCGGACGACGGCATAATTGATCGATTTATCGCGCACGATGCGTCGATTGACGAATGTGTACATGCGTCCGGATTTCGTCGCCGAGTAATCGGGCGAGCAGTAGAGCCCTTCGACGACGACATCGTCGAGGATGGTGTGTTGGATGGGATAGAGATGCGCGTAGAGGTCGCGCCCGAGCACGGCCAGGGCGCGTTCGTGTAGCGTGCGATGCTTGGGAAAGTCGCATTTCGTGCGTCCGTCGATCGTGAGTTTGAATTGAACACTTGGGCAGGCTAGCGCGAATTGTTCGACGACGTCGTAGATGCAGCGGTTTTCGTAGGCGGGTGTTTTGAGGAATTTGAGGCGTGCCGGCGTATTGAAGAACAAGTCTTCGAGGACGATTTGCGTACCGCGCGGCGCGGCACATTCTCGGCATTCGACCATTTCGGCGCCTTCGATGTGCATATACGTTCCCGTGTCGGAGTCGCGATCGCGCGTCGTCATCGACATGCGCGTGACGGCAGCCATCGACGCGAGCGCTTCGCCGCGGAATCCCATCGTCGTAATGGCGCGTAGATCTTCGGTTTTCGATATCTTCGAAGTCGCATGGCGCAAAACCGATAATTGGGCATCTTCCATGTTCATGCCGATGCCGTTGTCGGTGACCGAAAGACGCTTTCGTCCGGCATCTTCGACATCGATGAAAATTTCGTCTGCGCCTGCATCTAACGAATTTTCTACCAATTCCTTGATGGCACTCGACGCCCTTTCGAGCACCTCGCCTGCCGATATCTGGTCGCTTAGCGCTCTCGACAATACGCGTATATGGGATTCTGACATGATTCGGACTCGTTTGTATCTTATTGTATTATTGTATGATGTGGGTCGTTTGGAATCGATTTTTGTTGGTCATTTGGAATCGATTTTTGTTGGTCATTTGGATTCGGAGGGGCGCCGTGCCCCAGACCGAGATATATCGAAGGCAAATCGATAGCATATTGCCAAGTGTTTACTCTATCGCAGAATCGCGCCGAATAAAAACGATCAAATATCTATAATCGTCTATGATACAACATATAAATGATACAAATGAAAAGTTCTGTAAACAAGGCTATACACAATGAGTTTCATTTTCGGTATAAGTCATGGTGGTTTTTTGGGTTTTATGGGAGATGCACAATGAACCGAGTTCGATATATCACAGCGATGAGTCTTGCTTTTGCCTTTGCCGCTTGTAGCGACGATGGAACGACGATAAAGGGGAATTCGTGTGAATTGCCGAAGGTCGAGTGCTCGGGAACGTGCACCGATTTGTCGGCCATGCATCTTCGCGATTGCGGCGTTTGCGCCAAAGGCTACGAAGATGCCGACGGCGACGCAGCCAATGGTTGCGAAGCAAAAGTCGACGGCGAGAATCCGGGCGGTAATTCGGGCGAGAATCCGGAATGCACGGGCGCAGGAGAAAAGAAGTGTTCGGGAACGTGTGTCGATTTGAGCGCCATGCATCTTCGCGATTGCGGCGTTTGTGCCGAGGGCTATGAAGATGCCGACGGCGACGCAACGAATGGTTGCGAAGCGAAAGCCGATGGCGAGAATCCGGGTGGAAATTCGGGAGAGAATCCGGAATGCACGGGCACGGGCGAAAAAGAATGCTCGGGGGCATGCGTCGATTTGGGCGCGATGCATTGGAGCGATTGCGGCGTTTGTGCCCTGGGCTATGCCGATGCCGATGGCGACGCGACGAATGGTTGCGAAGCGAAAGCCGATGGCGAGAATCCGGGTGGAAATTCGGGAGAGAATCCGGAATGCACGGGCACGGGCGAAAAAGAGTGTTCGGGGGCATGCGTCGATTTGGGCGCGATGCATTGGATCGATTGCGGCGTTTGCGCCGTGGGCTATGAAGATGCCGATAGCGACACAACGAATGGTTGCGAACGCGAAAAACAGCCCGAGCCTCTCGTTTGCAACGACGAAGACGGCGAAAAGGCATGTTCGGGGGCGTGCGTCGATTTGGGTGCCAAGCATTGGAGCGATTGCGGTGTTTGCGCACTAGGCTATGCCGATGCCGACGGCGACGCTACGAATGGTTGCGAAGCTCGCGTCAAATTGCACGATGGCCGTTGTGTCGATGCGACCGACTGCGAAACGCTCGCCCATGTTGCCACGGCGAGTTGCGTGGCGGGCAAGTGCCAAATAGACGCCTGCGCCGAGGGCTATGCCGATTGCGACGGCAACCCCAAAACGGGTTGCGAAATGAACGGTTCGAGCAACTTCTATCGTTGTGGCGCGCGCGGAACGTGCACCGACGCCACCGAAAGCGCCAACTACAAGGGCAAGGCGTGCAATTTGGGCGAAGAGTGCCGCGATAGCGCCTGCAAACCCGTCCCCGAAATCGTCGGCTGCTCGGACGGCACGCGCGAAGGCTTTCTCGATTTGCTCAAATTCAACAACCTCGCTGCATGCAGCGGCGCCTGGAACGTGAAAGGCATTCACCACAACGAAGGGCCGAGTTGCAACCGCAAATCGGGCAACACCGGCGAAAACCAAGCTGGCACGGGTTGCAACGTCGAAGATTTGTGCGCCGAAGGCTGGCACGTTTGCCTCGGGCGCGGCGACGTCGCCACTCGGTCCGAATACGGATGCAACGGCATCTTAGACGGCATGCCACAAAACGAGCCCTATCTCTTCATCACGCGAACATCGTCGACGGGCAATCTCAACTGCGACCCCGACACCGTCGGCGTGCCGCTCAACATGAACGACATCTTTGGGTGCGGCAACTTCGGCTGTTACGCCACGGGTAACAAGTGCGATCCGCTCAAATTGTCGGGGCATGACATGTGCCAAGCGCTCAGAAAAGAATGTGGTTGTTCGCTGCAAGCCAACGGTACTGTCGCGTGTAAGAGCACAGAAGGGCACTGCATTGGCAACGGCATCGGGCATCCGATCGACTACTTCGGCGCACTCAATCACCGCGTATACACACCCGCCTGGGATTGCGGCAATGATGGTTCGGGGTGGTATGAAGCGCGCGATATCGTCAAAACGTCGAACGATCAAGGCGGCGTCATGTGCTGCAAGAATCAGTGCGAAATCGACGCCGATTGCGGCGCGGGGCGCATTTGCCGCTATAACGTGTGCGTCGAGTGCATCATCAACGAACTCGGACAGACCGAAGGATGCCCCGCTGGAAAGACTTGCTCGGCATCGCATACGTGTGTGTAGGGGGGGGCGCCCTATTTCGCCCGTTGGGCTCAATACGGGCTCTTGGCGCGGCTATGTGCTCGCTACGCTGTGCGCATACGCCGCGCTTTTTTAATGCACAATGCGGCGTTCTTCGTGCATAATCTCGCCCCCGTCGGTGAACTGCTCGGCATCGGCATCACCAATTCTTTTTTGCGAAGAGAAGTGCGCTTTAGACGATTAAAATATCGAATGTGAACGAAAAGATGGCAAAGAAAAAACAATCATCGAATGAGAAATCGACGTTAGACATGGGCAAGGGATTTGCGACGAATGCTTTTTCGGGGCTCAAAACGCTCCAAGATATGCGTAAATCCGAAGATGAAGAAGCCCGCGCGGCACGCGCGCGCGCCGAGGCCGAGGCGCAAGCGCGGCGTATCGCGCGAGAACGCGAAGAGGCCGAGGCAAAGCGTTCGTTGCGCTTCACCGACGAAGATTTGAGCGATAAATCGGGGCTCTCGGACGAAGAAATCTTCGCCGCTTGCATGGAATCAATGAACGGCGCAGAAATCTACGACAAAAAGTTTAATGCGAAAGAAGCGCCTAAAAAGGTCGTCAAAACCGACGATGAACCCCATCTCACGCTTACCGACGAAGAAAAAGAATTTGCGATTTTTACGCAAGAAATGGCGATATCGAATGTCCAACGATTGACAAAGCCGACGAAACCCGCGCACAAAGTGCGCAATAAGGGCAAATATCAACAGCAAGCCCAAGCCCTCGTCGAAAAAGAAATCGTCACGGTCGATGCGCGCCCAGCCGTCCAAGAAAGCGGCATGCGCACGGCGTATGTCGCACCGACGATAGCCGTCACGCAAATCGAAAAAGGCGCCGATGTCGTCGAAGAACCCGACGTCGTCGAAAGCATGACGAAAAACCAAAAACAATTGATCCACAACGTCAAACGGTACGAAGCGCGTTATGGCATGGTCATCGCGTTGCGCCTTCGCGGTTTGGCACTCAATGCCGCGCTTTCGCGCTTCGATTCATTCGTCGATGCGTGTATTGCCGACAAAAAGCCATTTGCCTTGGTGATATGTGGCAAAGGGATCGGCAGCGATGGTGCCCCAGTTATCAAAGAAGGCGTCATCGCTCGATGCAAGCGCGATTCGCGCATCGTCGAATATGCGCCCGTCATCAACGAAGACGGAGATTTCGGCAGTTTGTATGTCGCATTTTGCGTTTCTCAATAGAGTGCGCTATGATGCGCCGCGCAGGCGGGCTTTGTCTTCGCTCCACGAACACCGAGCACATTTTTTCGTGCACAATAAACGGATTCAGAAAGTATGAGTTCAAAAGAAATCATCAAAGCGATCGAATCATCCGATAACGGAACGTTCGACGCCCTCGTTCAAAAAGACAAATCTGCATCGCTTGATTCGGCGTCGTTGAAGTCGCTCCAAGTCGGTGCCATTCGGATTCATTCCGTCGATTGCAAAAACACGGAATGGGAGGCGTGCTTATTCGATGGCACGGCATTCGATGGCGTCGATTTGCAAGGCGCCTATTTCAATGGTTGCACGTTCCACGAATGTGAATTTCGCAACGCCATCTTGGCCGAGGCCTCGTTCGATGGTTGCGTATGGCAAAAGAGTGCCATTCGCGAAGCCGAAGACCTCGAAGCCGTCGAATTTTCGAACTGCCAGTTCAAGGCGTGCGATCTCGAAGATTTAAACCTCGTCGATGGCGTACTCGAATCGCTGACGATAACCGAGGGAACGATCCGCAACGTCGATGGCATTGCCGAGCTCAAATCGGTCGTCTTGCGCAACGTCGACGTCGACAATTTCGATACATCCGAAATGACGCTGACGGCGTGCACGTCGTCGGGATGCACGCAAGTGCCGCGCGGTTTTGCGACGTGCGAAGGTCGCCGTCGCCGCGTATGATATTCGGCAAAAACAAGTTGGGATTGCATGAGTTTCGCCCATGGCGGAGTTTGTGCTTATTTTTAGCGATACTGTCGCTTTCTACCGTCGTTTCTTGTGCCACAAGCGGTGGCATACAGAACGTAGAACGCACACGAGGGTATCGCGGCGAAGCCGAGCGCACGCGCGATGGCATCGTTTACGTGCCGCGCGGTGCCTATCTCGTCGGCAACTCGGCACAATCGATCGCCGTTGGCACGTGGATTCGAGCTTTGCCCAGTGCATCTTGGCCCGAGGGCATCGCAAAACCCACCATACTCGTCGGGCGCATCGCTTCGAAAGAACCGTTCGGTGCTCGCATTGAAATCCTGGCCGCGCAATCGTCTTTGCGCGATAGCGCACCAGCCGTCGAGTTCTATGCACCCAATCGATCTAATAATGATGCGAAAAAAGATGCATCGAAGCCCAATCCATCGGCTACACCTAGGCTCCATGCCATGCCCAAACGGCTCGTCTATCCATTGTCGACGCCTGCGGCATCCGATACGACTGTCGCCACCGGGCTCGGCTCGAACGATTGGGTCGAAGGAAGCGAAATCTATGGCATTGTCGATTTGACAAACCGCGCCGAAACGCGCCTCGCGTCGCAAATCACGGGCGTTGCGACGATCGTCGAAACGACGCTAGGACGCGACGAAATCGCCGTCGCGCGCGTCGCCGGACAATGGCCAGGCGCGCAAGCTGCGCAACGCCACCATGCCGAAAACTGCGCCTTCGTATTGCTCGATGCCCCCGATTTGCCCCTCTATGGCGTGCGCATATCGATCTACGGATCGAATGGCAACGGGCTCAAAACGCGCATAGAATCGATTCTAGAACCCGGATTGCCCGGGCGCGATCGCATCCGCATCGATTGGCACAAATCGGCCATATCGCCGACGGCTTTGAGCGATATGAGCCAACAAGAAACCGATATGCTCGAAATTCGCGTCTTCGAAGATGGTAACCAAATCGATGCCTACGACCAAGGTTTGCGCGTCGGGCGATTGCCATGGCGCGCCGCTTTGCGCGAGTTAGATCCGGCTGGCACACCTGCGGCAACGGCAATTGTCATGAATGCCCTCGGATTATTGGGCTACCACGCCTCGGCGGCATATATCGGCGAAAAATCTTGGAACGCCTCGACGCCCGACGAAAAATCTGCCCTAGCCCCAGCACTCGCCGAGGCCTATCACGCCATGGCTCGCGACGATTGGGCCCTCGAAATCGGATTCGAGCTAGCCGGCTATGCCAAACAATCGTCGGGTAGCCTAAAATACAAATTATTAGCCGCACAATCGACGATCATGTCGATGACGCACCGAAGCGACGAATTTTCTTCGATATACGAGGCAGTCTATCGCCATATTGGCGATTTGTCGATGTCGTGGCAACGGTCATTTCGCTACGCGCTCATGGCATCGGGAAGCGAAGCCCACGATGCCTTATTGCACAAATTGCTTCGAAGCCGCAAAACGAAGTCGGGGCTCGGGGCTTGGAACGAAATCGACGATTGGCAAATCTGCCTCATGGCTTTTGAACGCACGGCCACCGAAACAGGTGGCGATTCGGGGGCGTGGGATGAATACTGCGAGGCTCGGGCGCAAAATGCACAATGGGCGTTGACGACAGCTGCATACGAAGCCCTAGAGATAATGCAAGATCGCAGCGACGCCTCGGGCGATTCGCACATGAGCGAAATGCTCGCCTCGGCGGCTCGCATCGACGAATTGGGATATCCGCATTTGGCGTCGATCTTGTGGCGCGAAATCGCACTCCATGCATCGACCGATGAAGCCGTGATCAAGTCGTGGCAAAATGCCGCCCAATACGCTCGAACTGCCCAACAAAAGCGATTATATCTCCAAATGATGGCGGAACTCGCTCGATGGATGCGCCAAAAATCGCTATCGCTCTCGGGCGATATCTTCGCGCAAGCGCTCGCCGGTTGGCGCGCACTCGACATGCGACAACCCTTGGCCGAAATGTTCATCGCACGTGCGCAAAGTGCCGATCGCGCGATGGCCAGCGATTTGCTCAAATTGGCAGCAGATTTGTTTTTGTCGTCGGGCGATGGTGCAAACTACGAAGCCGTCCGAACGATCGAAAAACAAAGCCATGCAAAGTAGTTTTGGCTCCGACACGCGCCAATATCGATCTCAATGATCGCTTTTTGGCGTCGTCGGTTGCCATCATCTAAACTCTAGAAGCTCGTGGAATGCCGATGATGAAATTGACGGATTTGAGTGATATCGCGGCGGAATCGGAATGCCGTCGCCTTTTGATGGTCGTAAATGCGCGGCGAAAGCGCGATAATGCGTGGTTTAACTACGACGAATCGCCGATCGTTTATGACGACGATAGCGCTTTTGTCGTCGGGATGAAGTCGCTTTTTCGCTATGCGCGCGGCGAATCGATTCCGCCGTTCGTCGTTCGCGATTATTTGTCGCAACTCCTCGATCTTCTCTTTGCGGGAATTGCAAGCGGCGCTTTGGCGTTGCCTAGCTTTAGGAAGATGGGCGATCGCCCTTGGGCGCATGCTTGGCGCCGCGCCGAGATTCGCATGGCTTTCGAAACCGACGATCCGATGCCCGTGTCGCAAATGGCGCATTTATTGGGCATATCGGTCGACGACTTGCGAACGCAAATTGCGACATCGACCGATGGGGCATTCGAAGGCGATATCGTGCCACGCGCATTCCTCGATCGATGGCTTTGCAACGCGGGCGACGATGGATAAAAGAACGCGGCGTTGTTGATCAAATGGCCCGCTTGTGGTAGCAATATGAGATTGCGATCTATGGCAGTTTTGTCGTGATCGGTGCGTAGTGTAGACTTCGGTCTTTTAGAAACCCGCGAACATAACGCGCTATATTACGGTATTAAGGTTTTGAGCATGAAAAAAGTCCTCGTCATTGACGACAGCAGAACGATTCGCACGTTGTGCGAACGGATATTTCAAGGTCTCGACGACAAAGTCCTAACCGCCGATTCGGCTGCGTCGGCGCGAGCTGTCATCGCGTCGGAATCGCCCGATGTCGTCATCGTCGACTATACTTTGCCCGATACCGATAGCTACGAATTGATGGCATCGCTTCGCTCGACGACGCGCGTCATCGCCCTGGGCGGTACGTATGCCGAATTCGATCCCGATAAAGCTCGCGCCCATGGTGCCATGGGCGTGCTCATCAAACCGTTCAAAACGGCCGATTTTTTCGACACCATCGAAGCCGTCATGGCGAAAGATATCGTCGCAACCCAGGCCGTCGAGGCGACGCCCGAATCGGTCGTGCCACATGAATCCGTCATTTCGCACGAACAAGTTGCTCCCATCGTTCCACCGATCTCGTCGATCAACAAGATGAGTTCGTCGCAATTTGCCAAAGTCTCGTCGTCGCAGAGCATTTCGGCTGTCTCGCAAGCCGTGCCAAATTCGAGCATCAGCGGCGTCACGACGACGAGCGGACTACACTCGCGTCGTTTCAACTTCCCCGGTTCCTCGTCGCCCTCGATTCCCGTGGCCAAACAAGGCGATAGCGCAACGCCCAAAACGCCCGTTCCATCGATTTCACCCGCCATTACCGCAGGTCAGCAAATCGCCATCGATCCCGTCGTTTTGCGCACCGAAGTCATCGCCGCCGTGAAGCAAATGTTGCCGGCAATCGTCAGTAGCTACCTCAAGAAATTGATCCAAGCCGAAGTCAAACCTCAGCTGCAAACTTGGGTCGATACACGCGTCGAAGCCTTGATCAAAAAGATGATCCAACAATAAAACACAATTGGCCTGCCCATTTGGGCAGGCTTTTTTGTCTTGAATCCCGCCCGCTTGGGCGGGTTTTTTTGTCTTGCCCATCTGGGCATGCTTTTTTGTCTTCAATCCCGCCCGTCTGGGCGGGTTTTTTGTCTTGCCCATCTGGGCATGCTTTTTTGTCTTCAATCCCGCCCGTCTGGGCGGTTTTTTTGTCTTGCCCATCTGGGCATGCTTTTTTGTCTATAATCCCGCCCGCCTGGGCGGGTTTTTTTGTCTTGCCCGTCTGGGCATGCTTTTTTGTCTTTGCCCGCCGCACATACACCTCGACACCGTCTTGAATATGAGGCGCGAAATCTGTTACGATGAGCGAGGTTGGATGGAGTAGATGTTATGGATCATACGTACCCTTATAATGGCAGTTTAACATCTGAACAGTTTCTCTTCTATGAGATGAGAATTGCCGCAAAATACTATGTTTCCGGTTTCAAAATCGAAGAGGCAATCGATCGGATTAAGAAGGATAACCTCTTTCAATATCCTACAGAAAGACACGTTTCTCGCTTGGCAAGAGCTTGCTATAGACGCCTTGATGCACTCGGCAACGAACAAATCATCGACGACTTCGCCTCTGCGCCAATCGATATTGCAAAGCAGATCAATTTATACGCCATGATGCGTTACAATCGCCTCGTTTGGGAGTTTATGATTCAGGTGATTGGCGAAAAATACTGCAATCTCGACATGAGCTTTTCAAAAAAAGACACCAATGCTTTCTTTTCTCGGCTACAAGCACAAGACGACACCGTTGCCACTTGGAGTGATGCGACAGTCGCGAAAATCAAAAGCGTTCTCGTTCGGATGTTGATAGAAACCGGTTATTTAGATGGGCTGAAAGATACGACGCTGAATCCCGTTTTTCTCTGTGAAGAGCTCGAACGAGGAATCAAAGCAAACAACGATTATCATGCACTTGTGGCTTTTAATTACTTGAGATAAACGGGCAGACGCGACAATGATAAAATGTGAATTAGACAGGATCAAAGAACGAATCTCGAATAAAGATTTCCTAGAAAACAAAGGATTGAGCAACGAAGTCGGTATCCACGTTTTCTGCTATAAAGCCGCCGATGAGTTGATCGTTCAGGATTATATTCGCAGATTAAAAAGCGAAGCGAACACGCCATATCGGATCATCGAGTGCGACCTTTATGAAGTGTTTCTCTCCCATTTGGAAGACAAGCGCATTCTGAAATCTGTTGCAGGGTTAGAAGACAAACGCGGCAAAAAGTATCTTCTAGAGCAACTGCAGAAGATCGCCACGCCAGAAGCTCTCCTCGCAAAGATGGACTACTCACCACATGTCAAAGGGCAAGACGTTCTCTTCATGACGGGCATTGGAAAAATTCATCCGTTCATGAGATCGCATAAGATGCTCGACAGCATGCAACATCTCTTCGAAGACATCCCCATTGTGATGTTCTACCCAGGAACCTTCAACGGGCAGTCGCTCGATCTGTTCGACGAGTTCAAAGAAGGCAATTATTATCGGGCATTCAATCTGCTATAATGGAGGTAGCCACGTGAAAATACAGAATATGTTCCAGAAGGACATCGATAGAGACATCAACGGCGTTATCAAAGTGATGCAGGATGATGACCGGAGCTTGGAACAGGAACTCAGCGAATACATCATTACAAGGGAACTTCGCCGTCACTTTGGCACGTTCTTCGACAACTACACAAAGGCCATCGACCAGCCGACCGACAAAATCGGCGTGTGGATTTCTGGCTTCTTTGGAAGTGGTAAATCTCATTTCCTGAAAATACTCTCTTACTTGCTCTCCAATCGGGAAGTTTGCGGTAAAAGAGCGATTGAATACTTTGCAGACAAATTTGACGACCCGACGATGTATGCGCAGGCGGTCAAAAGTGTGTCGGTGCCTACGCAGTCTATCCTTTTCAACATCGACATCGAAGGCCCTCTCACAAAGGATAAGACTGCAGTGCTGCGCGTCTTTGCGAAGATGTTCTACAATCACTGCGGGTTTTACGGCGATGATTTGAAAATTGCCAAGCTGGAACGCTTCATTGAAAAGCAAGGTAAGACGCAACAGTTTCGCGAAGCCTTCGCGAAGGTCAACGGTGCGCCTTGGACGGAGAACCGCAATGCCTTTGCGTTCTATGAGGATGACATCGTTGCGGTTTTGCAATCTACGCTCGGCATGAGCGAACAGGCGGCGCGGAACTGGTTCAACGGCGAGGAAACGAACGAACTGAGCATTGCCCAGCTCGTCGCCGATATTCAGGAATATGTCGACGGCAAAGGCAACGATTTCCGACTGCTGTTTATGGTCGACGAAGTCGGTCAGTACATCGGCGACGATGGTGACTTGATGATCAATCTGCAATCTCTCGTAGAAGAGATCGGCATTCGTTGCCACGGCAAAGTTTGGGTCATGGTGACGAGCCAAGAGGCGATCGATTCCGTCGTCCATATCTCCGGCAATGACTTTTCTAAGATTCAGGGACGCTTCAATACGCGCCTCAGCCTATCCTCGTCGTCCGTCGATGAAGTCATCAAAAAGCGCGTTCTGGCAAAAAACGATGCAGCAGATCAGCTACTTCGCATGGTCTATGACAAGGAACGCGCCGTACTCAAAAACCTCTATACGTTCAACAACCCCGTTCTCGACATCAAGGGATTTACCGATGGTGCTGAGTTCTCGGCAACTTTCCCCTTTGTGCCCTACCAGTTCATCGTGATTCAAAAAGTGCTTGCCGAGATCCGCAAGCACGGCAATTCTGGCAAACACCTGTCGGGCGGCGAACGCTCCATGCTCTCGGGGTTCCAAGAAGCCGCACAAGGGGTGAAGGATAAGGACGAAAACGCATTAGTTCCATTCCATTTGTTTTACAATACGGTTCATACTTTCCTCGAAAGCCCCATTCGACAAGTCATCGATCGTTGTCAGACGGCGGCCGACAATCGAGACGGACTTGAACAGCAAGATGTCGGCGTGCTGAAGCTCCTGTATCTCGTGCGCTATATCGAAGATATCAAGGCAAATATCGACAATATCGCCATTCTCATGATCGATGACATCCGCACCGATAAAATCGCGTTGCGATCCTCGGTTTTTGCCTCTCTGGAAAGGCTTCATTCGCAGAATTATGTCTCCCGCAATGGCGATATTTATGCTTTCCTGACCGATGAAGAACAAGACATTGCCAGCGACATCCGCAATACCGTCGTCGATAGCGCACAAGTCATCACGAGCATTGCACAGACGATTTACGGCGAAATCTACCCTTCCAAAAAATTCAAGTACGGCAAGTACGATTTCGCCTATGACCAATACATCGACGAGACCCTCAATGGATCTGCTTGCGGCGGAATGCGGCTTCGCATCGTCACCGTCGCAAACGATTACTACGGCGCATCGAACGAACGGATCATGATGGATACTCAGGTCAACTACGAAGCAATCGTCGTGTTGTCGGATGAAACGCCGTATTTCGACGAGCTAGAACAGGCCATGAAGATCCGCAAGTACGTCAAACAGCGCAATGTGTCTCAGCTTCCAGATAGCATTCAAGACATCATCCGAAAACGTCAGCATCAAGCGCGTATTCTGGAAGAAAGAGCGCGTGGCTATATTGAAAAAGCTATCGTCGGTGCAAAGGTCATTGTCCATGGCGTAGTCATGGATATCAAGGCCGGCAGTGCGAAAGAGAAACTCGACGCCGCGATGAAAGGTCTGGTCGAGAGTGCATATACGAAGCTCAACATGGTCAACTGTTTCGCCGAAAGCGATGCAGATATCCTAGCCATCCTAAATGGATCCGATAATGGGCAGACCGCCCTGGTCGGGACGGGGGTCAACAACGAAGATGCGCTCAACGAGGTGAGTCAATGGCTCGAACTTCAGAATCAGAGAAGGCTCAGTACTTCGATGGGCGATGTGCAACGCCGGTATCAGGCGATTCCCTACGGCTGGCGCGAAATCGACATTGCCGCTTTGATTGCCCGATTGATCGCCCAACAAAAAATCTCCATCAAGTACGGCGGCGCTTTGGTGGGCAAAGACGAGCGCAAACTGATCGATTATCTGCGTAAAAAATCCGAGAACGACAACGCCGTCGTTACCCGCAGAATTGCCCCTTCCGAAGACCTTATGCGCAAGAGCATTGCCATCCTTCGCGACTACAGCGGCGCAATGGATATTCCTTCCGACGAGGACGGCTTGATCCGCTTCGTGCTCGACACATTGACTCAAAAACAAGAGCACTATCAGAGGCTTCTCGATACTGTCTACTCGGAGTTCCGTTACCCAGAAAGGGAAGTCGTCGCAAAAGCCCGCGATCTGATGAATGATGTCTTGAGTCAGCGCAGAGACAACGTCGCACTTCTCAATCGCATGGTGCAGCGTCAAGACGATCTTCTAGATTGCGCTGAAGACATGGAGAGCGTGGAGTTCTTCGTCACGTCGCAGCGCAGTGTATACGATGAGGCACGGCGATTGATGGATCGCGTGAATAAGGAACACGACTACTTTGCTTCCGACTCCGATGCGCTCGACGTCTTCCATGCGATCGCGACCATCCTCGCCATGCCGAAGCCATATAACCGCATTGTCGAACTGCCAGAACTGATTCAGAAGGTCAAAATGGCATACTCTAGTCTGCTGGATTTGAAGAAAGATGAAGTCGCCGAGAGTATCCGCCAGTGTATGCAAGACGTTCATCAACTCGCAAACGAGGCGCGGAATGCAAAAGATCTTCTGCATCAGGCAGATGATTACTTCGTCGGGAAGCGCGAGGCGGCGAAGAATGCAACATCGCTCATCGATCTCGACGCGATGACCACCCAGCTCCTCAACTACAAAGACATGATCTGCCGCCGAATGGAGGTCATGACCGCTACTCGACGGGAACAAACAAATCCAGTCGGTTCGTGCTCAGCACAGACCGCCCCCTCGGCGCCTACACCCTCGGCGCCGAGAATCACGACGCTTCGCCGTTATGACCTCTGCCCCGTCAAGCGCTTGCAATCCAAAGAAGACGTCGAAAAGTATGTCGATGGAATCCGCGAAAAATTGCTAAAGACGTTGGAAAACTGCGACGCTGTTCAGGTGAATTAAAGGAGGACGAATGAGCATAAATAAAGGTGCAATTCAGAAGTTTGCAATCTGGGCGCGGAAAGAGCTTCTCGCTCAAGTGTCGCAAAGGGCTTACCAATATGGAATCACAAAAGATGGCTACGGCGCGGCAAATGCCGAGACAGTTTTTGGCCGCGCACTAGACTGCGACGAACAGAAGCAACGCAGGGAACTCGTCGATCAAGTCCGCTCAAAGGGCTACGCACAAGTCATCGAAGAGGTCGCCTACACTTGGTTCAACCGCTTCATTGCCCTGCGCTTCATGGAGGTCAACAACTATTTGCCCTCACACATTCGCGTCTTTTCCGACAGCACTGGCGCGTTCAAACCAGAGATTTTGAATGGCGTTTTGCACCTCGATCTCCCTGGGCTGAGCCGCGAGAAAGTTGCGGCGTATATCGAGAGCAACGAAACCGAACGTCTCTATCGCTATCTTCTCTTGACGCAGTGCAACGCCCTAAACGATTCACTTCCACGTATGTTCGAGAAAATGGGCGGCTATACCGAGCTTCTGCTCCCAAACAACATTCTGAGACAGGACGGCGTTCTCGGCCACATGGTCGCAGATATTCCCGAAGAAGATTGGAAAGAGCAGGTGCAGATCATCGGCTGGCTGTATCAGTATTATAATTCCGAACTCAAAGATGAAACTTTTGCACTTCTCAAGAAGAATGTGAAGATCACTAAAGAGCGCATTCCCTCTGCAACACAACTCTTTACCCCAGACTGGATCGTTCGCTATATGGTCGAGAACAGCCTTGGTAGAATTTATATAGACAAGTGCAAAAACAAAGACATCGATGCAGGCGGTCGCGGCTTAGATGAAATGACTTGGCATGAAGTGGAATCGGAACGCATTGCAACGGAAAAGTCGATTGCCGACAAAATGGGCTGGAAGTATTATCTGCCCGAGGCGGAACAGACGCAAGACGTGCGCAAGCAACTCGATATAATTCAGGCAGAATACGCCACACTCAGTGTCAAAGATATTAAGATCATCGATCCATGCGTGGGTAGTGGGCATATACTCGTCTATGCCTTCGATATGCTGATGCAGATTTATGAGACACTCGGATATAGCCAGCGCGACGCTGCGCAAAGCATCATCGAAAACAACCTCTACGGTCTCGATATCGATGACCGCGCGGCGCGGCTTGCCTATTTTGCCGTCATGATGAAGGCGCGGCAGTACGACCGCCGCATCTTCTCTCGCCGCATTCAGCCCAATGTCTATGCTATCGTTGAAAGCAACGGTTTGGATCGCATCACCATCGATTACTTCACAAACGACGATCCGAAACTGAAAAAGGACTTTGGGACGCTGGTCGACGAGCTGCGAGATGCAAAGGAATATGGCTCTATCCTGAATATCTCTCAGGTCGACTTTGCCGCCCTCTATGACAGAGTGGAGAAAGTACGCGATGACAACAGTATCTTCCGCGAGGTCGTGTTGAACAGCGTTCTGCCTCTGATACAGGTGGCGGAGGTGATGGCGCAAAAGTATGACGTCGTTGTGACGAATCCGCCGTATATGGGGGCTTCCGGTATGGGGGCAAAGCTGTCGGAATTTGTAAAGAAGAACTACCCAGATAGCAAAGCTGATATGTTCGCCGTGTTTATGGAACATGGAAATCAAATGGCTAAACAATACTGCTACAACTGCATGGTCACCATGCAGAGTTGGATGTTCTTGTCGAGCTTTGAGAAAATGCGCGAAAAATTACTTAGCGCGAGGACTATTTCGTCCTTACTGCACATGGAAAACATGGTTATGGGAATCGCGTTTGGAACAGCAGTGACGGTTCTTCAAAATGGTCATATAAACGGCTTCAAAGGAACATATTGCCAAATTAGATTACAGGATATTGATAATGGCAGCCCAAATGAGTTTCCTGTGCGTGATAATCGTTTCGCGCAAATTGCCACCAGTAACTTCTCTAAGATTCCAGGGAGTCCGGTGGCGTATTGGGTGAGTGAGCAATTTCTGACAATATTTAAGAATAAAGTAATTGCAGATTTTTGCGAAATAAAGCAAGGATTAGCAACTTGTAATAATGCATTATTTCTTCGCAACTGGAGCGAAGTATCTTTGGATAAAATAGGTTTTAATTACTCGACCAACGAAGTAGCAACAAAGTCAGAATGCAAATGGTTTCCGTACAATAAAGGCGGTGGATTCCGTAAATGGTATGGGAACAACTACGATGTTGTGAACTGGTATCATGGCGGAGTTGATATACATAGGTATAATAAAATACCGCTTGATTTTCTAGCAGCACCAGTTAGAGCGAAAAAGTTTTATTTCAAAGCTGGAATAACATACGGGCTTATTGCAAGTTCTGGGTTTAGTGCAAGAAATATTTCAGGTGGTTACATTTTTGATGTAGGCGGGTCAATGATTTTTCCTTCCTCTGAAATGCAGACCTATCTCCTGGGGTTTTTGTCAACAAAAATCGTAAATGAATTGCTTTGCGTTATCAATCCGACGCTGAATTATCAGGTGGGAGATGTTGGGAAGCTTCCTGTAATAGTTTCTTATTCACATATTCAAGAGATAGAATCTCTATCGAACGCTTCTATAAAAATAAGTACTATGGATTGGGACTCTTTTGAAACCTCGTGGGATTTCAAGCGTCATCCGTTGGCGTAAGTGAAAAAAAATGAGTACATATAAAGAAAACTTTGATAAAAATCTCGAACGGGTTAATAGCCTGCATTCACTTTATATAAAGCTGAAAGAAGAAGACTTAAAGGATGGCAAGGATTACAAACTCACAGACATTTTAAGAGCAGAGATCGTTTTACTGCACTCATCATTTGAGGAGTATTTTCGTAGCGTTTTAATCAAATGGCTTCCAATAAAGGCATCCGACGAGACGTTAAGAGAATTCCCAATTTCATTAAAAGCTGGGAAAAAGGCAGAAAAGCTATTTCTTAACGATTTAGCGCATTACAAAGGTAAAACAATTGATGAGATAATTCAGGATTCTATTTTGGAAACAATGCAGCTGAAGAGCTTCAACAATGAAGGAGAGATTAGAAGCTGGTGCTCAAAGATAGGTATTACGCTTGAGAAATTTAACGGAATGCACGAAATAGACGCTGCTGTATATAGACGGCACAAAATTGTACACGAGGCCGATACAAATAGAAGTGGTAAAAGTCCGAGACTACAGTCAATTAATCCCGGTAATATTACTCCGTGGATTAAGGCATATGAGGGGTTGGTAAACTCAATTGACGATATAATTACGGAGTGGGAAGATGGTTCGCCAAATTGATAAGGTTAATCTACCAAGAGCATGAACAGCGGAGAGCTATGTGTAAGCTACAATAGCACAGATAAACAAAGGAGAAACGCTATGCCATATTTAGAAACTGTCCAAGAGCTTCTGGATGCCAAAAAGGGTGAACACGTCCAATTCAAGGAAGCTAAAAAGCGGTTTGACTTTGGAGATGCAGCGAAGTGTTGCTGCGCTTTGGCGAACAATGGCGGCGGCAAGCTGGTATTTGGCATCTCAGACAAGAGGCCCCGCAGCGTGGTTGGAAGCGAGGCTTTTGAACAGCCGGAGCGTACCCGCATGGGGTTGATCGAAAAGTTGAGGATTAATATTGATTTTCAACTTTTCAACTACGAAGGAAAGCGGGTTCTGGTATTCGATGTGAAGAGTCGTCCCATTGGCTTGCCAGTACAATACGATGGTGTAGCGTGGATTTACGAAGGCGATACGCTCAAGCACATGCCGGAGGATATGCGCCGTAGCATCTATGAAGAGACTGGCTGCGATTTCTCTGCGATGATCTGCGACGGGGCAACTGTCGATGATTTGGATGAAACAGCCATCGAAATCTTCTGTGCCGAGTGGATCGAAAAGAGCGGTAACAAGCAGCTTACGACATTGTCAAAAGACCAGCTTCTCCATGACTGCGGCGCGATCACAGATGAAGGCGTGACGTATGCTGCCCTGATCCTGTTTGGCAAGAATGCGGCGATCATCAAGTATTTGCCACAGGCGGAGATCATTTTTGAATATCGTTCATCCGAAGCGTCGGGGCCGGCAAGTCAGAGAGAGGAGTTTAAGGTCGGCTTCTTCAATTGTTATGACCGATTGTGGGAGCTTGTCAATTTGCGGAACGATAAACAGCATTATCAGGAAGGCTTTTTCGTGTTTGACATTGCGACCTTCAATGAGCGAGTTGTCAGAGAAGCGATCCTGAACGCGGTAAGCCATAGAAACTATCAGTTTGGCGGTAGCATCTTTGTTCGCCAGTTCCGCGACAGACTGGTTGTCGAAAGTCCAGGAGGACTTCCATTCGGCATTACACTCGACAACATATTAGATCGCCAGCTCCCGCGCAATCGCCGTATTGCGGAGATCCTTTCTCTTTGCGGAATGGTGGAGCGTTCTGGACAGGGCATGAACCTGATGTTTGAGCTAAGTGTGCAAGAGGCAAAACCGCTTCCCGACTTCACAGGGACAGATAACTTCTTCGTCAGCGTCACACTGAACGGATTGATCATCGATAAAGCGATGCTTTCTGTTATCAAGCGGATCAGCGAAAGATGTGCGGAGCTACTGTCCACCGAGGATTTTCTTGTGATTGATGCTCTGTATCACGAAAGGTCGCTGAACGAGAAGATGCGGTTTCGTTTGAACCGGCTGATCGTGATGGGCATTGTCGAGCATATCGGTCGCAAGAAGTATGTTCTTGCCAGAAGCCTCTATGCGGCAACGGGTAAAACCGGTGTGCATACAAGGCACGTCGGCTTAGACCGAGATACCAACAAGGAACTGTTGCTAAAGCACATCCGCCAGAACAACGAAGTTGGCACCCCATTCAAAGAATTACAGCAAGTTTTGCCAAGCCAGAGTCGCTGTCAAATACAAAAACTGTTGCGGGAACTGCGCGTAGCCGGAAAAGTGATAAGTGTTGGAAAAACAAGCGCAGCTCGGTGGTATATTGCAGAATAGTTCTGTGGAAATCTTGCTTACGACTTGCTTACGACTTGCCTCTTACTTGGGACTAACTTGCTTACAACTTGCTTACAACTTGCTTACAACTTGCTTACGACTTGCGTGGAAAATGCGTGGAAAATGCGTGGAAAAAGCGACTAACTAGGGACTAACTTGCTTACGACTTGCTTACAACTTGCTTACAACTTGCTTACGACTCGCGTGCAACTTGCGTGCAACTTGCGTGCAACTTGCTTACAACTTGCTTACGACTTGCGTGGAAAATGCGTGGAAAATGCGTG